>ENA-OQED01000156-OQED01000156.1-human-gut-metagenome-genome-assembly--contig:-NODE-156-length-27373-cov-1.283124_pt1 | contig 27373 bp, 31 predicted proteins | sample MGYA00242790_ERZ504625 | MGnify/ENA primary metagenome ERZ504625 (study PRJEB26092, sample SAMD00036345) | human gut metagenome | host: Homo sapiens | study: EMG produced TPA metagenomics assembly of...
CTCTGGCAGGAGGATCAGGCTGCCAGCTCTCCGCCATCCGCTATGGGGGCTGCATCGATGGCAAGCCCGCGGTGCTCGTCTCCGCCCCGGCTGGGCCGGGCCGCAAGCACGGCATGGTCCATATTGGCCTGATCGATAGGAAGGAGGGAGCGGCTGCTCCCTATACCTTTGCGTGGAACTATCATTTTGCCATTACGGGGCCGGAACAATCCTTCGCCTATTCCTGCCTGACGCAGCTGCCGGATGATCGGATCGGCATCCTGTATGAGGAGATCGATCAGGCGCAAAGCGTGGATACCACGCGGTTTGAGGCGATTTCCATGGAAACGCTTCTGGCTGAGAAGGATTCGCTTTAAACATCAGCAAAACGGCATACAGGAGGATTTAGCCGGACTTTTGCTCGAAAAGAGCCGAGCTTTTTTTGGAATCGCCGCTTTTTCAGCCCCATTTATGCTGATGTATAGCGGCAGAATGGAGGTATATGGGAACCGTTTATCTGTTTCGTGGCAAGGCGGCTACCGGAAAAACGACCTTATCCAGCCGCCTGTCTCAAAAGCTGGCGATCCCTGTTTTCCGCAAGGACGATATCACCGATGCGATCAAAAGCGGTGAGTATCTAACAGACCGGGGTGCCGGAAATGCTCTATGTTATGATATCCTTTGCTGCATCCTGCAAACCAATCTCAGCTTGGGCGCGGATTTCATTGTGGACCTGGCCCTCGGCGACCGGGGCAATGCGGCGTTTTTTCTGAACAGGCTGGATTTTAAGCAGAACAAAGTGTTTCGCTTTTTTCTGGATTGTAGCGATGAGGAAGCATGGAAGCAGCGGCATCTGGAACGGCTGAAAAATCCACTGTTGCATGAATCGTTTCATTCTCTGGAGCATGTTTTAGAGCATTATCGGAAAGCAGATATCGGCCCCCTGGAGGGCGAATATGTGATCGACAGTGCAAACCCGATTGACGAATGCTTTGCGGCGATCAGCCGGATCATCGCTGCCGGCCAGCCTGGACAGGGCATATAAAAGCCCGACAGTGGCTGGTTGGGTGAAAAACGGAGTGTAAGAGATTCTCTTTTTCAATAGATTATAAGAAGAAAACCGCTGACCATACGGCCTGCGGTTTTCTTCTTATCGGATGGGGTTTATGAATCGCCGGACGCTAAGAAAGGGGGAGAGAAAAGCTGTCCGGACGCATGTCGGAAAAGGCGCTCGTCAAAGTGGAAAGAACGGTTTTGACAAGCGGGTGAAATAGGAGGATGCATTTTCCATACAATGTGTTGATTATTGATTACACTTTTATTATAATAAGCCTATGATGTGATGTCACGCATCAGATTTTTTTAATATGTAGGTTAATGGACTGAATTGAATAGATTGTTGATTAGAAAGGATGATATGAATGCAGGAGGAGACGCAAGACCGGCGGATAAAACGGACGAAAATGTTGCTGCAAAACGCTTTGGTAGATCTGATGCTGGAGAAGGCGGTCGGTAAAATTTCCGTCAAAGAGCTGACTCAGAAGGCGGATGTCAACAGAAGCACATTTCTATCTGCATTATTTGGATATTTACGATATGCTGGAGCAGATGGAGAATGAATTTGTGGAGACGATTCAGGGCTTTTTCCATGATTTTTTTACGCCCTTACCCACCTCGATGCCTCTGACGCTGTTCGTTAATATTTCAGAATGGCTTGAACAGGATAAAGAGTATTATGTGAAGCTGCTTCGCGGATCAGCATCTGGGTATATTTTCGAAGAGTTGGAGTCGCGCATTAGAGATGAATTCCTGACGCTGCTGTATTTGATCTTTTTGGATGAGGAATCGCTTGACCTGCGCACTCGTGTGAACTTTACTGTCTCTGGCACTGTCGGCGTGCTGCGCATGTGGGTAATGGAGGGAGGGAACATCTCTCTGGTTGAGCTATCGGAAACCATTGATGACATTTTAAACAACGGCATGATTCAGGATTACCCCCAAAAAATATTGATGCGCTACCCGGACTATATGCAACGGCTGGAGACTATACGAAAAGAGAAGGAACTGGCAAAAGCGCAGGCGAAGGGTTGACACAACTTATTCAATGTGATATCATGCTATCACGCTAAAGCGAAAGGGGCCGTTATTTTGGCAATCAGACGATATGAGCGTGCGACGCCGGAGGGCACGCGTGACCTGCTTTTTGAGGAGTGCGCCGCCCGCCGTGAGGTGGAGAGCCGGCTTTCCGGTTTATTTAAGGCAAGGGGCTATAACCGCGTGATCACGCCAACCTTGGAGTTCTTCGACGTGTTTGACCGGGAGAGTGCCGGTATGCCGTTGGAAACCCTTTATAATATTACGGATTCGCATGGCAGGCTGATGGTTTTGCGCCCGGATAACACGCTTCCCATTGCGCGCATTGCAGCCACGCGCTTGCGGGAGGAAGCAATCCCCCTGCGGCTTTTCTATTCGCAGAATGTTTTTCGCCGCAACCCGGGGCTGACCGGCCGCCGGGATGAGGCGGCGCAGAGTGGCATTGAGCTCATCGGCGCATCCGGCCTGCGGGCCGATCTGGAAATCCTTACAACGGCTGTGGATGCGCTGGAGCAGTGCGGCGCGCCGGATTTCCGTATTGAAATCGGCCATGCCGGTTTTTCCGGCGCATTGTTTCAGGCGCTGGAGGCGGATGAAAAGCTGCGCGGTGAGATCGTGGAGCTGATTGAAATGAAAAACTATGCCGCTTTGAACGACGCGCTCGATCAGGGTGGGGGATACGCAGGCTGCCCGCGCGGTGCGCAGGCTGCCACGTTTGTTTGGCGGCGAAGAGGTGCTGGATGAGGCCGCCGCATTATATGATGGGGAAAGCGCCCTGGAGCCGCTCGCTTATCTTCGCAACATCTACCGGCTGCTGATGCAGCTTGGTTTACAGAACAAGGTGAATATTGATCTGGGGCTCGTCCACCGCGGGAATTATTATACAGGCACTGTTTTCCGGGGCTATATTGAGGGCTCGGGAATTACGGTGCTCTCCGGCGGGCGGTATGACGGCCTGCTCGGTGAATTTGGATGCCCTTTGCCCGCGACCGGATTCGGCGTGGAGGTGGATGCGTTGGCCTCCGCTATGTGCGCGCGGGGCGACGCGGCCGAGCCGAAGGCGGCTGATGTGCTGGTGTTTGGTATCGACGGCTGCGAGGTGCGGGCGCTCTCCTATGCGCGCTCCCTGAACGCGCAGGGGCTTGTGTGCGAAAACTGTGTGCTCAATTCCGCTGAAGCGGCGCGTGACTATGCGGCTCGCAAGGGCATCGGCAGGCTCGATGTCGTCAAGGAGGAGAGCGTGGAGGTCATCACGATCAACGGCGTGAAAGGGGGCGAAGTGCAATGAGGCCAATCCGGATCGCCCTCACCAAGGGCAGGCTTGAAAAGATGAGCGTGCAGCTTTTCACAAAGATGGGGCTCGACTGCACGGCGCTGATCGAAAAGGGAAGAAGGCTGATTCTCCCGGTGGGCCCATATGAGGTAGTGTTGGCGAAGGCTGCGGATGTCATCACCTATATTGAGCATGGTGTGTGCGATATCGGCGTCGTGGGCAAGGATACGATCGTGGAAAACGGCGCGAGCTTCTATGAGGTGACGGACCTTGGCTTCGGCCGCTGCCGGTTTGCACTCGCGGGGCCGGTAGGAAAGAATTTTTTCAGCGGTTATAACGTTAAGCGCATTGCAACGAAATACCCCAAAGTGGCCCGCTCCTATTTTGAATCAAAGGGCATGGATGTTCAGATCATCAAAATTGAAGGCTCCGTAGAGCTCGCACCCTTATTGGGGCTTTCTGATGCGATTGTTGATATTGTGGAAACGGGCACGACGCTCAAGGAAAACGGCTTGGAAGTGATTGAAGAGATCCTGCCGGTTTCCGCGCGCGTGATCGTGAATATGGCGAGCATGAAGCTGCGCCGCGAGGAGATCGACGCGTTTTTGGAGCAGGTGGACCAAGTGAAGGAGGAATTGCAATGATCCCAATTACCCATGCTGACGGAAGGGCGGAGCAAAAGCTCCTCCGGCAGCTCAAAGCGCGCAGCGGAGAGGTCGACCGCAAGGTGACCGCCGCCGTGACCGCGATTCTTGACAACGTCCGGCAGAATGGCGACCGCGCCGTGGAGAATTATACGCTCCAATTCGACGGACAGATGCCTGAACATATCCTCGTCGAGCGGCCGGAGATGGAAGCGGCGCTCGACCAGTGCGATTCCAAGTTCGTCTATGCCCTCTATCAGCGGCCGCCAACATCCGCGATTTTCACGAGCGGCAGAAGCGGCAGAGCTTTTTAAACACGCTCGATAACGGTGTGATCCTTGGCCAGCGCGTGCGCGGCCTAAAACGCGTCGGTCTCTATGTGCCGGGCGGCACAGCGGCGTACCCCTCCTCCGTGCTGATGAACGCGATCCCCGCAAAGATCGCGGGCGTGGAGGAGCTGGTCATGGTCACGCCTCCTGCAAAGGATGGGAGCGCCAATCCGGATATCCTCGCGGCCGCGGCAGTCGCGGGAGTAGATCGGATTTACCTCATGGGCGGCGCGCAGGCAGTGGCGGCGCTTGCTTACGGCACCGAAACGGTGCCACGCGTGGATAAGATCGTCGGGCCGGGCAATATTTATGTTGCCACGGCAAAGCGGCTGCTCTATGGCACGGTCGATATCGATATGGTCGCGGGGCCGAGTGAGATTCTCATCGTTGCAGATGATACGGCTAATCCCGCCTTTTTAGCGGCCGACCTCATGTCCCAGGCCGAGCATGACGTGCTGGCCTCCGCCATCCTGCTCACCACCAGCGAACGGATCGCAAGGGAGACGGTTTCCGCGCTTAAGGAGCAGGTGCGCTCGCTTTCCCGTCGGAAAATCATTGAACAGTCCCTCCTAGACTACGGCGCAGTGATTATTTGCCGGACGCTCGACGAGGCCATCGGCTTTGCAAACGATCTGGCGCCCGAGCATCTGGAGCTGTGTGTGGAAAACCCGATGGAATACATCGGCCGGATTGATAACGCCGGCTCGGTTTTTCTCGGCAACTATTCACCGGAACCGCTGGGCGATTATTACGCAGGGCCGAACCATGTTTTGCCCACGAGCGGGACGGCGCGCTTTTTCTCCCCGCTGGGGGTGGACAGCTTCGTAAAAAAAATCGAGCTTTCTCTATTATACGGAGGCAGCCCTGCGCGAAGCGAAGGACGATATCGTCAAGCTCGCGGAAACAGAGGGCCTAACCGCTCACGCGAATTCCATCAAAGTGCGGTTTTAAAGGGAAAATAAGATTTTTTGACTTGCCGATAGAGAAAGGATGGTCCTATCCGTGGCATTTGCCCTGAATGATAAAATCAAAACGCTGACCCCTTACGACCCGATCTGCGGGGCGTATCCGATCCGCCTGGATGCAAACGAATCCTACATTCCGTTCCCCGATGAAGTGCAGGCGGAGATGAGGAAAGCGCTGGAAGAAACCGCGCTCAACCGATATCCGGACCCGTATGCGCAGAAGGTCTGCGGCCTGTTTGCCTCCTTTTACGGCATTTCGCCGGAGCTTGTGACGGCGGGCGACGGCTCGGACGAGCTGATCTCCATTATCATGAGCGCTTTTCTGCAAAAAGGGGACAAGGTGCTCACCCTTGCGCCGGATTTTTCCATGTACCGCTTCTATACCGGCATCGTCGAGTGCCCGTGCGTGACGATGGAGAAAAACGCGGATTTCACCATTGATCCGCAGCGGGTGATCGACACGGCGCGGCGGGAAGGCGCGCGGCTAATCGTATTCTCCAACCCCTGCAACCCAACCTCCGTGGGCCTTTCCGCGGACGATGCGCGTAAAATCATCCGCGGGACGGACGCGCTTGTTGTGCTGGACGAGGCGTATATGGATTTTTGGGATCAATCCCTGCTGCGGGAGGCGGCGCAGTATGACAATCTCATCATCCTGCGCACCTGCTCAAAGGCGATCGGCCTCGCGGGCATCCGGCTGGGCTTTGCCGTGGCGAATGAAATGCTCACGCGCGTGATCCGCAGCGTGAAGTCGCCCTACAATGTCAATTCCGTTTCGCAGGCGCTTGGGTGCGTTGCATTTTCGCATCCGGAGCAGCTCAGGCGCAATATTGAGCGGCTGATCGTTTCGCGCGAGGCGCTTTACCGGCTGTTCCAATCGCTGGCGGCCGATTTCCCCGGCAAGGTGGAAATCGTGCGGCCCGTCACCAATTTTGTCTGGGCGAAATGCGAGCGGGCGGGCGAGCTGTTCGACGCACTGAAAAGGCAGGGGATTATCGTGCGCCGCATGGGCGAATACCTGCGGGTGACGGCCGGGCGCAACCATGAAAATGAGAAGGCGGCGGATGCAATCCGTTTCTTTTATACAGAGAAGGATGATTGGAAATATGCGGACTTCCGAACAGATGCGCAGCACGAAGGAAACGCGCGTGACTGTGCGCCTCAATCTGGACGGCGGCGACGTTGCAATCAATACGGGCGTCGGCTTTTTTGACCACATGCTGGAGGCCTTCGCCGTGCACGGCGGCTTGGGGCTTGAGGTGGCCGTTAAAGGCGACCTGGAGGTGGATTGCCACCACACGATTGAGGATGCGGGCATCGTGCTGGGCAGGGCCTTTTGTGAGGCGCTCGGTGATAAGAGCGGCATTGCGCGCTACGGCAGCTTTCTTCTGCCGATGGATGAAACGCTCGCCTCTGCGGCGGTGGACGTTAGCGGGCGGCCCTATCTGGTGTTCAACGCGGTATTCCCGGAGGAGCGCGTCGGCGGGTTCGACACCTGCATGTGCGGCGAATTCTTCCGCGCGTTTGCCATGAACGCCGGGGTCACGCTGCACCTGAACGTGCCCTACGGCGGCAATTCCCATCACCAGATCGAGGCGCTGTTTAAAGCGGCGGCACACGCGCTGCGCCAGGCGGTTACACAAACGGGGAAAGGGACGCTGTCCACCAAGGGGACGCTGGAATAGACAGACTTTAGAAATCGGATAACCAGCCGTCAGAACGGGATCAGGAACGTCTGATATCTGATGTTTGAACGCTGAAATCTATAAAAGGGGTTTTGTTATGCTGATTTTTCCCGCGATCGATATTAAAAACGGGACCTGCGTGCGGCTGTATCAGGGTGAGATGTCCACCGCTGAGCAGGTGGCAAACAGTGCGCTGGAAGCCGCAGGGGGCTTTCAAGGCTGCGGGCGCTTCCTGGGTCCACATGGTTGATCTCGACGGCGCGGTAGAGGGTGTGCGCAAAAACACCGGGATCTTTCTGGAGGTCGTGCAGGAAAGCGGGCTGAAAGTGGAGGTTGGCGGGGGCATCCGCACCATGGCGGATATCGCTTTTTATCTCGAAAACGGGATTTCCCGCGTGATCCTCGGCTCCATTGCCTGCGGGACGCATTGCTTGTCCGCCAGGCCGTGGCGGAATTCGGCGGCCAGATTGCTGTGGGCATCGACGCGCGCGACGGCATGGTGGCCGCCGAGGGCTGGGTGGAAACGAGCGCGGTCAGCGATGTGGAGCTTGCAAAGCGCATGGAGGATGCAGGCGTGCAATGCCTGATCTGCACGGATATCGCGCGCGACGGGATGCTCTCCGGGCCGAATCTCGGGCAGCTTACCCGCATCCAGCGGGCGGTGAAATGCGATATCGTCGCAAGCGGCGGCGTGACAAATCTCAGCGATATTGCCGCCCTGCGGGATTGCGGGCTGTACGGCGCGATCTGCGGACGCTCGATTTATAAAGGAACGCTTTCCCTGCGCGAGGCGATTCAGATTGCAGATATCAGATGACAGCGTTTAGCTATTTGCCTGTCGTCTGATATCTGTTTCGGAAGGAGACATTTTTGTGGATTTATCAAAATATTTTGTAAAAGCGGAGCTCATTCCGGCAATCATCGTCGAAGAGGGCACGAATGAGGTGCTCATGCTCGCTTATATGAACTTGGAATCTCTTGCCAAAACGATGGAAACAGGGTATACTTGGTTTTACAGCCGTTCGCGCCAAAAGCTTTGGAACAAGGGCGAAACCTCCGGTCATACCCAGAAGGTTCTCTCCATCTGTTCGGACTGCGACGATGATACGCTGCTCATCACCGTGCGTCAGACGGGCCCCGCCTGCCACACGGGCAGCCACAGCTGTTTTTATCAAACCATATGGGAGGAAACCTAACCCATGCAGGATGTTTTTCAGGAATTATATAATGTGATCCTTGACCGCAGGGAAAACCCGCAGGAGGGCTCCTATACCTGCTATCTTTTTGAAAAGGGCACGGATAAAATTTTAAAAAAGGTGGCGGAGGAATCGGGCGAGACGATTATCGCAGCCAAAAACGGCGTGAAAGAAGATACCGTTGCAGAGATCGGCGACCTGCTCTTTCACCTGCTGGTGTTGATGGCAAACGAGGGCATCGATGTTTCCGATGTGACGGCAGAGCTTGCTCGCCGCCGTCAGAAATCCGGCAACCTCAAGCAGTTTCATCAGGTGGATAAAAACACCTAATTAGCCATCGTATCCAGATTGATTTATCCCTTGCTGCGAGGTGTGTTGCATGGCTCAGTCAAAGGGGATCTTCAAACCGCGCGAGTGGTACAGGCTCGATAATGCGGCCAAAATTTTTCCAGGGCAGAATACCCAAAAGTGGTCCAATATTTTTCGCCTCTCTGTCGTGCTGCGGGAGAAAGTGGACCCCGCAGTGTTGGAGCAGGCTGTTATTATGACGCTCCCGCGTTTTCCCTGTTTCAATGTCAGGATGCGCAGGGGCTTCTTTTGGCATTATCTAGAAAAAAATGATCGTCTGGCTCCACCGATCCAGCCGGATATCCAAAACCCCTGCCACCGTGTGAATTGGCGGGAGAATAACCGTTTTTTATTTCGCGTTTATTACCATGAAAAACGAATTTCCATCGATTTTTACCATGCGCTCAGCGATGCTTACGGCGCCTCCCGCCTGCTGAGCACGATTGCGGCTCAATATTTGCGGCTGATGGGGCATGAAATTCCGCCGGGTGAAGGGGTGCTTGATCTCAACGAGCGGCCCACGCAGGATGAGGTCAGCGATCCCTTTCAGCGCTTCGCCTCCTCAAAGGCCGCACCGCGCCACAAGGTGAATAAATTTGCCTACCACGCAAAGGGCACACGCATGCCTGCGCACATGGTCAATATCACCACCGGCTATATGCCCGTTGACGCATTGAAAAACAAGGCGAAGGAATATGGTGTGACGATTACGGAGTTTATAGCGGCGCTATTGTTAGATGTGCATTACCGCAAACAGCTCGAAGAGCACCGGGGGCGCGGAAAGCTGAAGGATGTAAGCGTCCAAATTCCTGTCAATTTGCGCAACTCCTTTCCCACGAAAACACTGCGCAATTTTTCGCTTTGCTATTCCGTACGCATTGATCCCAACATGGGAGAGTATACGTTTGCGGAAATCGTTCGGCAGGTTTCCCTCTACCTGCGCTATATCAACAATTCGAAAGAGCTTAACGCCATGATGTCGAGCAATCTCAAGCTCGAGTCGAATCCGTTTATGCGCTTTCTGCCGCTGCCCATTAAAGATTTTTTTATTGGCTTATCGTTTTTGATCACAGGCGAAAAGGCGACCAGCGTGCTGATTTCCAATCTCGGTATCGTGCGTGTGCCAAAGGAGATGGAGGCGTATATCGACCGTTTTGTGCTCATGACTGGGCCCGGCAGACGTAGCGGCTCGCGCTGCGCGGCGGTCAGCTTCCAAAATACGTTTGCGCTGACCTTTGCCAATATCTATCAGGAAAGTGATATTGAGCGGGAATTTTTCACTCGGCTTGTGAAAATGGGCATCCATGTGAAGATCGAAAGCAACCGGGAGCAGATGGAGTAATTTTCATTTTGGGCCGTTGTATGCGGCATCTGGAGGTGCTTATGACTTGTCCTATTGTGTCAATTGCGGCGTGGAGCTAGACGACAGCGCGAAAAAATGCGCACTGTGCGGCGCGCCGGTGCTCAACCCTTATCTCGACGAGCCGGAAGAGGCTCTTCCCCCGCCGTATCCGGATCGGTTGGCACTCCCGGAAGGGACGAACCGGCGGTATATTGCCTTCCTCGTTTCTATGGTGCTGCTTATTCCAAACCTGATTTGTGGCGTGGCAAACCTGCTGATCCTTGACAGCGGCGTCTGGTCGGCTTACATCGTATCCTCCAGCCTTTTGTTTTGGGTGTTTTTCATTGTTCCATTTTTGATGGAAAAACCGCGGCCGCTCGTGTTGTGGCTGTTGGATACGCTTGCGGGCACGCTGTATACCTGGCTTTATTACGTGGTCGGCTGGGGGCCGCGGGGCTGGTTTTTGCATTTGGGGCTTCCGCTGATTTTGGGGCTTTCCGTCATCTCGCTTTTTATGATTTCATGGCTCGGGCGCAAACGGCGCGACTGGCCGCATGTTTCTATCGCTGTGCTGGCAGAGATTACGCTATACGCCGTTTATGCCGATGTGTTGTTTAGCCTGTATCAGCACACGGGCAGGCCGCTGCAATATTCGCTGGTGATTGCGGTGTGCTGCCTTGCACTGATGGCGTTTTTTATCGCCGTAGCGCGCAATAAGCGCCTTCGTGCCTGGCTTTCTCGAAAGTTTTTTTATTGATGGATCAAATAAAAATAAAGGATGGTTTTGCACATGAAAGCAAAAACAATAGCGGCCCTTGCGGCATTGACGGCAGGTGCGGGCGCAGCTGCCGGAGGCGCGTATTTGAAACGTAAGAATATTTGCCCGCTGTGTGTGGCAAAGAAGCTCATTGCGCAGACGCAATTGCATGTGACCGCGACGAAGCATTATGACAACGGCGTGGCGTTGACTCCGCCCATGGGCTGGTCAAGCTGGAACACCTTCCGGCAGAAGATCGACGAGCAGATCATTCGGGAGACGGCCGCTGCCATGAAGTCCTCCGGTCTGGTTGAAATGGGGTATCAGTATCTCAACCTGGACGACTGCTGGCAGTCTTCCATTCGAGATGAAGAGGGGAGGCTTCAGGGCGATCTCACAAATTTTCCGAGCGGAATTAAAAAGCTGGTGGAGGATGTAAATGCCCAGGGCATGAAGCTTGGGCTCTACACCTCCAACGGCACGCTGACTTGCGAGGATCTGCCCGCTTCGCTCGGCCATGAGGAGACGGACGCGCGCACGCTCGCGGAGTGGGGTGTGGAATATTTTAAATACGATTTCTGCCACAATGTGCAGATTCCGACGAAAGCGCCCTGCATTGATCAAATTTTCATCGGCAAGGCAGGCGAGCGGGATGCGTTTGCGCTCCAGGCGGAGGATGCGCTGCTGGAGGGCCGCGCCTGCGTGATTGAGGATAGCGCGCTCGACAGCGGCAAATACGTTGCCGGCCTGGATGCCAATCAAGGCGCAATCACCTTCCAGAATGTCACGGTGGATCAGGCGGGCGAATATGTGCTGACCATCGGCCTGCGCAAAAAGGATAATACCGCAAAATTCTGCATGGTTACAGTCAACGGGGTGGATCAATACCATGTGGATGTTCCTCCCACAAAATCCTGGAGTGCAACTGGGCGCATCCAGGTGCGTGTGCAGCTCAAGGCGGGTGGAAACACAGTGAAAATTCATAACCCCGTTGCTTCTCGCTTTGACAGTGCTGCCCTGCAATATCAGAACATGGGCGTTCAGCTCAAAAAGGCAACCAAAGAATATGCGAAACGCACCGGTCAGCCAGAAAAGCCAATCGTCTATTCCATTTGTGAATGGGGCTGGAATAAGCCCTATCAATGGGGCCGCGAAGCGGGCAACCTCTGGCGCACCACGCCGGATATCCAGGCCAATTGGGTTTCGATGCTGGGCATCTATGAGCGTAACGTCCGGCTCTATGCCCATGCGGGCCCCGGCGGATGGAATGATCCTGATATGCTAGAGGTCGGCAACGGGAGCCTGACCTTTGAGGAGAACAAGAGCCACTTTACCCTTTGGTGCATGATGGCCGCGCCGCTGATTCTCGGAAACGATATCCGCAAATTCATCAAAGCGGACGGCACTGTGGATGAGGAGAATAAAAACGCTCTCCATCCTAAAAAACCGCGAGGTGATCGCCATTGATCAGGATCCGCTGGGCGTGCAGTGCCGCCGTGTGCGCAAGGATGGACTGGTGGATATTCTTGTAAAACCTTTGGAAAACCGTGAGCTGGCAGTCTGCTTCTTCAACAAGGGACCGTCGGAAAAGCAGGTAGAGGTGAGCTTGCGCGCGTTGGCAAACGAGGGCTTCGTCGACCTGCCGTATGCGGATGGTTATGAGGTGAAGGAGCTCTGGACAGGGCACGAGGCGCAGGTGCAGGATGCGCTGTCAGGTTATGTGCCGAAGCATGGGGTGAAGCTGTTCCGTGTGAAGGCGGCGGAGTAAAGCAAAAACTGATATCTGACAAAAAATCGGGCAGCCATCCTAAAATGGATCGACCTGCCCGATTTTTGTGCTAGTATTTCATTGTGGCGCTACCGGCAACGGCAGGCGGTTTACTCCGGCGGATTCACGACCGCCAGCCCCCAAAAGGGGGTGATGCTGATGATGCAGCATTTTGCATTGCAATACGTTACATATGAAAATCTTTTTGGTTTTTCGCTTGGAATGATTGGCGTGGCAGGGCTTGTTCTGGCGTTTTTCAGCCTAAAAAGAAAGCAGCCGCCCAACCCTTACAAAGTTAGCGGCTCTTTCTCAAACGCTTGTGGGATGGGGGCGAACCGTCTAAGCGGTAGCGCCGCCACATCCTTTTATCCTTCCTGTTTCCATTTGTCAACAGAACCCCATAGACAAAAGGGGAGCCGCATTGCTGCGCGGCTCCCTGCTGCTTTTTACTGGATTTCAATTTTCTTAACTTCGGGTTTGATTTCCGGCGCTTTCGGCAGCTCCAAGGTCAGCACGCCGTTTTCATAGCCGGCCTTGATTGCGTCCACATCGATGCCGGATACGTCAAACCGGCGTTCATACGCGCCGTAGTAACGCTCTTGGCGGACAAAGGCTTTCTTTTCATCCTTGTTCTCTTTTTCCTCTTTGTGCTCGGCGCGGATGGTAAGGTAATTGTCGTCAAGGTCGATATGAATATCTTCTTTGGCAAAGCCCGGCAACTCGGCTTCCAGCACATAATGGTCGCCTTTATCCTGAATATCAGTACGGAAGCTCGCAAGTGAGCGGTTCATACCCTTGAAGAACTCTTTTTCAAAATTGTCAAAGGAATCCAGCAAACTTCTTTCATAACCAAAAGGCATCAGATCAAACATAAAACATACCTCCTAAAAAATTTTCATTTGATTGTGCGTTTTGCTCAGAAGAGACTTAATTGTTTAGAACATGGCGACCGTCTTCCTTCGTTAGTTTTGTATTGTCTCTTGTTCCGCTTGGAACAGTTTTTATTGTACCCGGGGATTGTTAAAAAAGAATACATGAGGTGTGAACGAACTGTAAATATTAGCACTCTATTATTAAGAGTGCTAATTTTGCGCTTCGTTTGATCTATTTATGTAAAGCTGAATATGTAAACGATACGATTTTCAAGCCGCAAATATGATAGGTTCCGCGGTCAATTGAAAGCATACAATAGCGGCTCCTTTTTCCCCGACGTCCTTCCAAGCTTTTCTCTTGACAGAATTCCAAAATCCTCCTACTATTGATGGTAAGCAGAGAAAATTGATTGCCTATATATCGGCACAAGGAGAGGGCTCCATGATTGACTACGCTGATTTTTTTCCTTTTTGGAGGGATTTGGATGGCCCGCAGCGCGACACCCTGCGCAATGCGATTACCCTGCGCCATGTTTCCAAGGGGGCTGTCTTGCACAACGGCTCGGAGGATTGCGTGGGCCTATTTCTTGTGTTGAAGGGCCAGCTGCGCGCCTATATCGTCTCCGACGAAGGTCGGGAGATCACGCTTTACCGCCTGCTGGAGCGCGATATGTGCCTGTTTTCCGCCGCCTGCATGATGAACAGCATCCAGTTTGATATCACGATTTCCGCCGAACGGGAGAGCGAGGTGCTGCACATCCCCACAAAGGCGTATCAGGCGCTGATGCTGCAATCCGCCCCGGTGGCGAATTATACGAACGAATTGATGGCCTCGCGCTTTACCGATGTGATGTGGCTGCTCGACCAGATTCTCTATAAACGGTTGGACGCGCGTTTGGCTGCTTTCCTCCTGGAAGAGAGCGGGCTGGATGATACGAAGGAGCTTCGGCTCACGCATGAGGTGATCGCGCATCACCTCGGCAGCGCGCGGGAGGTTGTCACACGCATGCTCAAATATTTTCAGGCGGAAGGCGTGGTTGCACTCTCGCGCGGGGGCGTTGCGATCTTAGATGAGCGGAAGCTTGCTCATCTGGCGAAGGGGAGCTTGCGCTGACCAATTTGATCCAAACCCAAAGAATTGTGATATTATCACGGAAACTACAAGCATTTTGGCATATCCTATGAATGTAAACGGGCGAAGCAATATCGTCCGAGGCGAAAGGAGTTTTCAAAATGTCTGTTTTTACTGTTACACAGGATAATTTTGAGCGCGAGGTTCTCGCAGCCGAGAAGCCCGTGCTGGTTGATTTCTGGGCGCCTGGTGCGGCCCGTGCCGCATGCTCTCGCCGGTCGTCGACGAGCTGGCCGAGGAACACAGCGGCGAAGTGTATGTCGGCAAGGTCAATATCGACGAGGAGCCGGAGCTTGCAACCCGCTTCGGCGTGATGAGCATCCCCACAGTTATGCTGTTTAAAGGCGGGGTTCCGGTTTCCACCTCTGTCGGGGTTAAGCCAAAGCATGCGCTGGAAGCTATGCTGAAATAAAGCGAGGGAAAGGGGCTGCTGATGCGGCCCCTTCTTGTTATCTTACTGGAACGGGAATCGAGAAAGAAGGGATTGTTAATGAAGGTAGTTATTATTGGCGGCGTCGCGGGCGGCGCGACGGCTGCGGCAAGGCTGCGCCGCCTAGATGAGCAGGCAGAAATCATTATACTGGAGCGCAGCGGCTACATCTCCTATGCCAACTGCGGCCTGCCCTACTACATTGGCGGGGAGATCACAGACAGGGAGGCGCTCACCCTGCAAACGCCCGCAAGCTTTTGGGCGCGCTTCCGCATTGAGGTACGGGTGCACAACGAAGTTACGGCGATCCACCCGGAGCGGAAAAACGTTACCGTGCGTCGCCTTGACGATGGCGTTGTGTATGAAGAAGCGTATGATAAGCTGATCCTCTCGCCGGGCGCAAAGCCTGTGCGCCCAGCGCTGCCCGGCATAAACGACAGCCGAATTTTTACGCTGCGCAATGTAGAGGATACCTTTGCTATTCACGCCTTTATCGAGCAGAACGCGCCGCGCCGCGCGGTTGTGGCGGGAGGCGGCTTTATTGGCCTTGAGATGGCGGAGAACCTGACCCAGCAGGGGATCGAGACGACTATCGTCGAGCGCATGGAGCAGGTGATGGCCCCGCTTGATTCTGATATGGCGTGTAGCTTCATGCCTACCTGCGCGAGAAGGGCGTCAATCTTCGCTTGGGTGAGACAGTCGCTGGTTTTACCTCGAACGAAGCAGGGCTGCGCGTCAGGCTGGAAAGCGGCGATTCCGTATCCGCCGATTTTGTGATCTTGGCGCTCGGCGTTGCGCCGGATACCGCTCTGGCGAGGGCGGCCGGGCTCGCGCTCGGCGTCAGGGGCTCCATTGCCGTCAACGACCGGATGCAGACCTCAGACCAGGATATTTACGCGGTGGGGGACGCGGTGGAAAGCGTGCACTTCGTCTCTGGGGAGAAAACGCTTGCCGCGCTTGCCGGGCCCGCCAATAAGCAGGGGCGTATCGCGGCAGATCAAATCTGCGGGCGAGAGAGCCGCTACCATGGCGTGCAGGGCTCTTCGGTTTTGAAGCTTTTCGATATGACTGTGGCGGCAACCGGCCTTAACGAGGCGGCAGCGCGCGCTGCGGGGATTGCGTTTGACAAAACGGTTACCTTTTCCGCCTCGCATGCAACGTATTATCCCGGCGCGACCAATATGACGGTGAAAACGCTCTTTTCCCCGGAAACGGGCAGGCTGCTCGGCGCGCAGATCGTGGGCTTTGAAGGGGTGGATAAGCGCATCGACGTGCTGGCCGCCGCCGTGCGGATGGGGATGACCGGCGAAGCGCTCACAGAGCTGGAGCTTTCCTATGCCCCGCCGTATTCCTCCGCGAAGGATCCGGTCAATATGGCTGGGTATGTGATCGAAAACGTCCGTTCCGGCCTTGTGCGGCAATACCATTGGCACGATGTTGAGGCCCTGCCGCGCGATGGCAGCGTCATCCTGCTCGATACGCGCACCCCGGCGGAGTACGGAAGAGGGCATATCGAGGGGGCGGTCAACCTCCCGCTGGATGAATTGCGCGAACGGCTGCCTGAGCTGGAACGCGGTAAACCAATCTATGTGAATTGCCACAGCGGGTTGCGCAGCTATCTTGCCTGCCGGATTCTCATGCAAAACGGCTTTGAATGCTACAACCTCTCCGGCGGCTACCGGTTCTACCAGATCGTCATACATGAGCGGGAGGACCATCGCCCGGCGTACCCTTGCGGCCTTCCCATAAAATAATAGACGATTATTGATTTTGTAACTTCGTCACGGCATTTTTTCCTGATGGCATATTCTTTAGACACAGCGGGAAATCAAAATAAAAGGTGGATCACGGTTTAAAAATAATGATTTCAAGCTGGAAATTTTGCCCCTACTCATTTAAAGAACGAGAATTTGACGAAACCTGGGCAAAACGTTCCGCCTTGCAGAGACGGGAACGAAACACGTAAGCGCCCCAAAAAGGGGCTGTTGCAAACGGTAGCTTTTCGCCGTTCGCAACAGCCCTGTTTTTCTTTCAAGCGCGCAGCGAGGTCAGTATGAGATCGCCCTGCATGACCTCCAGCATCATCTGGGCGTAGAGACGGAAGCCTTCGGAAAAATATTCGCAGCAGGAGTGCTCGCATAGCTTCTGGTTGGCCTGTGCAAAGGCTACAAACAATTCCTTTTCTTTTCCGTTGAGCGATTGCTCCAATTGCAGGGCGAAATCATAGTAAGCGGCCTGGTCTTTTTCGGTGTCCGAACCGGGGATGGGTGGTTTTTCACTGGGGCATAAGTTTCCGTAATAGAGCGCTTCCAGAATGCTTTGCATAATAATGATCTCCTTTCAATCGCCGCAATGCTTGAAAGGGTTTGCAGCATATGGTATGATGTTTATGCTGCAAAATGCCTTTGGCATTGGCGGTACTGGAAGTGGCTGTGTCTTTGACGGGATGTGAGCCGCTTCCTTTCATTTTTTCAAGAGATAGGTACTTGAAAAAGGAAAGCACGTCTTTATGTGCTTTCGTCTTCGAGGCGACCGTACCGGGGGGAAGCGGCATATCCTTTTGCTCTGGGTGCTGCTTCTCCATGCTCGATTATACGTCTTCCAACAGTTTCAAAATTGCGCGGCGGACTGCTTCTGCTTGATTGATATTGTGTTTTTTACAGTATTGATCAAGTATTTTTGTGTCGATATCGATTCGAGCAGTCACGCGGCTGATTTTGGGACTGTCGGTCGGACACCCCATTTTGGCAGCCAATTTTTCACCTCCTACTTTTGGCTAACAAAATTACAACACTTATGTTAGCCAAAAGTTAAGCGCTTGAATCGTTTTTTTGAGCGGTGTGGCTGGGAGGTATGATTCAGAAGGAAGCAGAGTGCCTAGTTTCGCTGACGCGACTGCATTTTGAGGGTAGTTTTGAATCAAGGATGTGGAGGAATGCGCTCATGCCGCGCGGTATATATCCCTGCGCGGCCTGATCCCCATCCCTCTCCCAAGCTCAAAACGCGGGAAAGCATGTTTCGATTCCGAAAACGTTTGCGTTTTTCTTGACACAAATGCGGCGGCCTCCTATACTGAAAGTATCGATTTCAAACGGGAGGCATCCATATGGCAGAACAGACCCCATTGACCCTGACGGTCGTTTCCGATATCCATTATTATTCCAAAAAGACCGGCACTTCCGGCAAAGCGTACGAGGCGGCCAACGCCAAAAGTCAGAAGCTGCTCGCGGAGTGCCCCGAGGTGCTGGAGGCCGCCTTCCGCCAGATCGCCAAGGATGACAGGAGCGACATTGTGCTCGTCTCCGGCGATACCACCAACAACGGCGAGGTGGAGAGCCATCGGGAATGCATTGCCCTACTGAATACGCTGAAGGAGGCCGGCAAACGCGTCTATGTGATCACCGCGACGCACGATTATCAGGATTCCGGCGAGACGGACGGCTATGTGGGCGACGAAAAGGTCAAGGCGCCCGCCTTGCATAGGGAAGAGCTATGGGAGCTGTACCGCCCCTTTGGGCCGGACGAGGCGATCGCCGTGCACCGGGAGAGCATGAGCTACATTGTCCAACTGGCGGAGGGGTATCGGCTTTTTGCGCTGAATGACGATTCTAACGGAGCAGGGAAGAGCGGTTTCTCTGAGGAATGCTTCGCCTGGATTGCCGAGCAGGCGCGCAAGGCAAGGGAGGAGGGGCAGTTTATCATCGCCATGACGCATCACCCCATGCTGTCCCCTTCGCCGTTTTATTCAATCATCGGGGCGGGGGATATGATGGGCGGCCATGAAAAGCGCGTGCAGCAGTGCGCGGATCTTGGCATCCAGTTCATGCTGACCGGGCATTCGCATATTCAGGATGTCTCCTATGCCATCAGCGAGGCGGGAAATATTTTTTATGATCTGAGCACTCCCGCCCTCTGCGGGTATCCCGGCACGATCCGGATGCTCACGCTTGACCCGGCGGTAGGGGAGGTCCGGCTATCCTCCGACTTCATTACCGAACCCGTAGCGCTCAATTTTGGGGGGCGTACCTTACAGGAGCATTTTGAAACGCAGTTTATCGGCATGATCCGCGATGTGATTCTTGCCGCGGGATCGGATATCAATCGATTTGCCGATATGGCCACGGCCTTCAGCGTGAAAAAGAAGCTCAGCTACAGGATCGGATGGCTGATCAAAGGCCCGGCCAAGTTTCTCGCCAACCTGAAGATCGGTACGGTGGGGAACTGGACGCGGGCGGAAACAGGCCTCTCCAAGGCGGATTACGCTTCGATCAAGGAGGAAAAGGCGCTTGATTTCATCATCTCTCTCGTGCTTGGCCTCTATGGCGGAGACGCCCCCTACACGCCCGATACGCCATACTATAAAATCACCTGCGGGATGCTGAATATCATTGATTCCATTCTCCGGGCGTTACATATCAACCTTGGCAAGCTGGTCAAGGGGGCGAACAGTGTGCGTTCCCTAGTGGAGCCGCTGCTTTATAACGCCGGCGTCTGCGACGAAAAAGCAGTGCTGCCCATCTATCCGGTTGCTGATGCAGGCGATCCGGAGGCGGTCGCGCTGCGGGAGGCGGCAAAAAGGCGCGCCCGCTTCCGCTGCCGGAGCAATATCCGGATACAATACGGCCGAGCCGCAAAGGGGTTCCAGCCGTGCTGCTTGCCGCGCTTTGCCTTGTGCTTTTACTTCCATTTTTGATCGTCTTGCTGCCGGCTGGCTTTTTAGTCAATCAGCTTCGGTTTGCCAAGAAAGCGAAGGAATAACTGCTTTGACCAGAAAGGCACTATGGGCGCATGGGAATTCAAGCATTTTTCGTAATGCCAGTGAATAGGGGGATAACGCCGCCAAAGGTTTCCAGGCGCACACTGACTGTGTTCTCGGGCTCAGCTTGCGCCGGCCTGTGGCCTTGTCATCCTGCAACGATAGCCCGTTAGTTGAAAACAGCTGCTGCTCCTGTCCACTAATTTATGGAGGGTAAATACCGAATTTTAATAAAGACCTGTTATAAAATGCTCTGCATTTTATAACAGGTTCTTTTAGTCTTATTTAATGTAACGAATTATCACATAATTAGTTTTCAATTCGAAAATATGATGCAAAGTGAAACATCACTTCTGTAAGGATTGACAAAAAAGATCGAGATCATATAAAGTATAAGAGGTATTTTCAACAATTTATGAGGGGGAATCAAGAAGGTATGAATATCAAAGACACAGCGATTGGCGCTGTGAAGGAGGTCACATCCCACTGGAGCAAGCCGGGCAAGGGAAATTTTGTATCCTATAAAGAGGTGCTTAACCTTGGCCTCGGCGGGATGGGCCAGCAGTTCGTCATGATTATGACCGGGTATCTGAGCCTGTCCGCGGGCAACACGCTGCTCGGCTCCACGCTCGGCCTGCGCCCGATGCACCTGCAATATATGGCGATGGTGCAAACGGTGCTGGGCATTTTTTTCTGCATTTTGCGCGGCAAAATTGTGGATAACACCCGCACCCGCTACGGGCGTTTCCGCCCCTATATCGCCCTGATGGGCTTCCCGATTGTGTTGCTCACCGCAATTTTTATCTTTTTGCCGTTTGAAACGATGGGGTATACCAGCAGGCTGATTGCTTCCTTTGCCTTTGCAATCACGGTCAGCATGGTCTTGCCCATGTTTACAGATACCTACAGTGAGCTGCAAACCGTGATCACACCGAATTCAGAAGAGCGCACAAAGGTGCTGGCGATCAACTCCTTGATCTATTCGTTTGCGCCCACGGTAGCGTATTTTATCATTCCCCTGCTCTCTCAGCTAACGGGTGGTTATACGGATATCCGGACGTATCGCTACATCATCGTCCCCATGGCGGTGCTGGGCGTCAGCCTGAATCTCTTTACCGCTTTTGGCTGCAAGGAGCGCGTCGTCACATCGCAGAGCTATGTGCAGAAGGTCGGCGTGCTCGAAGGCGTGAAGGAGATTTATAAGAACAAACACTGGTGGCTGCGCACCGTGGCCGGCTGGATCGGCTTTCTGGAGAGCGCCTGCGGCGTGATCTTTGGTTGGGTTTATATTTACGGTACGCAGGATATGACGACTTACGCATTTTTGACCACTGTGCTCGGCAGTGCCTCCGGTATTGCCATGGTCATCACACCGTTTCTGATGAAAAAACTCGGCAACCGGACGCTGCTTCTGGTACATAACGGATTGAATGTTTTATTTGTCACCATGATGACGTTCACCTTCCGGATTCCGTTGCTCTTTTTCATCTTTCTGTATTTAAATTCGCTTGTCAATGCCCTTTCTATTGTGTACAATCAGGCGATGCATTCTGAGGTGAAGGATTACCAGCAGTATATCAGCGGCAAGCGCATGGATTTTATGTTTGGCGTCGCGGGCCTAATTGGCACGCCGGTTACAATGCTGACAGGCCTTGCGATTCCCTATGTTTATGAATGCATGGGGCTGACGACGAATTACGATATCCTTTATGATCCGAATGTGCGCAATACGATGTTTTACATCCTCTGCCTGCTCTCCATTGTTGGCGCGATCATGAATTTGATTCCCTTCTCGTTTTATAGCTTATCGCGTGAGAAACATCGCAATATCATCAAGGTGTTGCGCTACCGCGCCCTGTTTGATGATTATGAAAACGATTGCCTGAACGCGGAGGAGATTGTAATTGCGATTGACGGCATTCGGGAGGGCTATGATATTCTCAATGCGCCGGCGCTGATTTAAAAGCGCTGAAGGCGAAGGTCAAAGAAGCCAAAGCACTGCCTGTGGAAAAGCCGGAGATAGCAACGGCCACACGCAAGGAGGCAAAGGCTGCGCGCAGGATGGCAAAAACAAAGCACAAGGAACGCCGTCCGGCGCGCGCGCAAGCGTGCAGGCGGGGAAAAAGCTGATGGAGCAGAAAAGAGCCGTGCCGATCTTGATCGATGAACTGACGAAGTTCCAAAAGCCGGAAAATATTCGCCGGGTAGAGCGCGCGAAGGATCTTGTTGCAATCGGCCTGACACAGTTGAGCGGAATTCATTCTACCGTCTTAGAGGAGGCCAAAATGCTGCCCGCCGTAACCAAAGAGGAAAAAACGATACGCACTTATGAAATGAAGCGCGCAAAGGCCATGCTGAAGATGGCGAAAAAAATCCGCAAAAATTATCCCAATGGTATCTGCGAGCCTAATCCGGCAACGTTGAATGCTGCACTTGATATGCCCTACACAACGAAGGAAGAGAGCCGCGCCCGAGCCAAGGCTTTGAAGGCGGCGGAAAAAGAGCTCCAGCTCTTCCATACAACGGTGAAGCCTATCAGGACGCGCAGAAGCTTGTGCGCGACGAGCGGGTGAGCCGCACGATCTATCCGGAGATTGAAAAGATGTATGACGGCGCGCGCGCCGAACTGGAGCAAATGGAACAAGAAGCGCAGAAGGAAACGGCGGTAGCCGGGAGGGGGAAATAACGATGAAGAAAACAGCGATTAGGGCTCTTTCTCTGCTATTTGCCGCCTCGCTGCTAACCGCAGGCCTGACGGGCTGCACGCAGGAGTTAGAGGGGGCCGAGCTTACGAAAGCCTACGAAACGGCGGTGCAAAACGCTCTGGCGGAAGATGTTTATTATTGGAAGGAAACAAAGCTGAAAGGGAAAAACACGGAATCCTGCCAGGTCAATGTGTTTGCTGGGCAGGGGAGCAATTATGAGCCTTTGCGGGATGAAAACGGCGCCTATTCGGAATATAAAATTAACCTGCAACAGACTAGCAGTCAGCCCCAAAAGGCGGTTCGGATTTACTGCGGCCTCTCACAGGGCAAGGAGAAAAAGGATGAGGCGAAAAACTATCTTTTTACGCAAACCTTGGAGGAGGGGCAGATCGTCAGCTGCGTCAAGCAGCCGATGACAGCGGCGGAATATTATCAGAGCGAGGCATTTGCACCGTATCTCCTCTCTTCCCGTATCGCAGAGCTGAAAGAGCTGACAGTAGCGGATATGGATTTCAGCATTAAGGACGGGCAGGCAGAGCAAAAGGTAAATGTGACGGAGCTGATTTTTAAACCGACGGATGCATATCTTGCCCGTTATGAGCAAAAATACGGCAAAAAGTCGCTGTTCGAGGGGGCCAAAAAGGTATCCATCGAGATTGCCTATGACAGGATTGCACATATCATTGTTTATGCGGAGGAAAAATTGGACAGCAATTTATCTGTGGAGATCGAACAGTATAAATTCGAAGTGGTTTATCTTGGACCAAAATTTGATGTTCCGGTTTATAATCAAAAGGTCAAGGACGACAGCACGAAAAAGGAATTCGACTGGGTAGATGCTGTATAATCGATGGAAGTTTGGAAGTTTAAATCGTATTAACGCGATGCGGGGGCGCTCTGCAACCAAGCAGAGCGCCCCCGCAATTGTCAGGAGGGATGTGGCCGCATTCACAGCGAAGGGTGTGCTGTTGCGGCGCGTTATTGTTAAAAACGCCTCCAGCAATCCCGCTGGAGGCGTGTCGTATTGGATTCTAATTTGTTTGGAAACGAGCTTAGCTTCCGCTCTTCGCAGTCGTACCGCCGCCTATGCTGCCAATGATATCGCCAATTCCATCCAAAATGTTACCCGCATCCTGTTTCGACTCGTTTTCCTTCGCGTCTACTAAGCCGGAGACGAGTTGGCCGATATTGATTCCCAACGCGTTTGTGTCAATTCCCTGCCCAAGCAGATAGTTGTTAATCTCGCCGAGGTTATCCATGGAAAGAGAGCCTGTAAATCCACCCAGGATTTGAGAAATATCTGCGCTGCTGGGCTTTTTGGTAGTGCCGGCGGGTTTGGTGGTTGAAGAGGAGCCGTAACCCGCGTTAGGGGAAGCGGCGGTGGGCAACCGGTTTGCTGCCTGATATCCACCCAGATAGGAGTTTCCACTGCCTATGTAACTGCCGCCGGAGGAAGATTTCGTGGTTGCCTCCGCAGGCTCCGCCGTGGTGGAGGGAGCTGAAATGCCATCGAAGGTATACTGTTCTACACTGGCCTTCGTGCCAACTGTGGGCATATTGTCCTCTTTCTCCTTCTTGGAACAGCCGAAAAAGGAGGCGGCAAGCGCCAAGGCAAGGAGCAGGGGAATCACCTTCCATCCGTTCTTTTTCATCAAAATGACCATCCTTTCTTTTCACACTGCAATATCCGTCTGGGAGTTCAATCGAGCAGAATGCTGAAACAGCCCTATATCCTGTTCACATCCGCGCCCTGCTCTTCATATTTTTGAATCATCAATTTTGCCGCTTTATAAATATCCCCACAGCCAAGCGTGATGACCAAATCGCCTTTCTGTGCGTGATCAACCACGTATTGCGCAACCTCGTCGAAGGTGTTGAACCAGACGCTGCCGGGGATCTTTTCGGCTAGCTGGGCGGTATAAACGTTGTAGGTGTTGCGCTCGCGCGAGCCCATAATCTCCGTCATAACAACGTGATCCGCCATACTGAGGACCTGTGCAAAATCATCCATCAGCAGATAGGTGCGGGAATAAGTGAAAGGCTGGAACACAGCCCATACCGCATTATACCCCATTTTAAGCGCCGCTTCAAGGGTGACGCGCAGCTCCACAGGATGGTGCGCATAATCATCCGCAATGGTTACGCCATTGCAGACGGCCAGCTTCTCAAACCGGCGGCCCGCGCCGTGAAAGCTTTCCAACCCGGTAATGCACTGCTCAATCGTTGCACCGGCCTGCACGGCGGCGGCAATCGCCGCAAGGGAATTGGGCACATTATGCATCCCAGGCACGTCGAGCCGGACATGGCCGACCATTTTTCCCCGGCAAAGGAGATCATATTCCGGATAAGCACCGCGGTGCACTTGGAGATTGGCCGCGCTGTAATCGTTACCGCCGCCAAGCCCGAAAGTAACCACCTCTTTTTGAGCCAGCAAATCCGCAACCGCTTGACGGGTATTCCTATCATCCCCGTTGATAATCAGCGTTTGGGCCATGGAGGCAAACTGGTGAAAGGAGCGGATAATATTGCCAAGCGTTTTAAAATAGTCAAGGTGATCTTCATCAATATTCAAAATCACAGCAACATCCGGTGAAAGGCTCAAGAAGGTATCTGCAAACTCGCAGGCTTCGCAAACCAACGTATCACTGTGGCCGACGCGGCCGTGGCTGTCGATCAGCGGCAGCCGGCCTCCGATTACGGCGGAGGGGTCGAGCTCCGCATGATGAGAATTTGCGCGAGCATCGAGGTAACGGTGGTTTTGCCGTGCGTACCGCAAACGCCAATGCAGTTGGAATACATGCGCGTGACTGCGCCGAACAGTTTGGCACGCTCAAAAGTTGGCACGCCCAGCGTTTTTGCGGCACAAAGCTCCGGGTTATCATCGAGCAGGGCGGCGGTGTATACGACCATTTCGGCGTTTCCAATGTTTTCCGCACGGTGCCCCATGGATACCGGTACGCCCAGCGAACGGAGTTTGGTCAGGTTGTCGCTTTCATTGTTATCAGATCCGGTGAGCGTGTAACCCTCCTTCAGGAGAATTTCTGCGAGCGGGCACATCCCCGCTCCGCCGATGCCGATCATATGGATCCGTTTAACCTGTTTCAATAGCTCGTCAATTTCGTACAATGCTGCCACCTCAATTTTCTTTGTTAAAAATCGGCTCTTTACACCCGGCTTCGGGGAAAATACCGATGGATGGTACGCCCTGAAACGTATTTTATTATATTGCATCTTGGCGCGGAAATAAACACTTTTTTTCGATAGTATGCCATTTATTGTGTGTTGGGAAAAACTTCTACCGAATCCGTTTTGAACTGTTTCACGCCGCCTTATGCGCAGCATAGCCAGCGGTACCTTTATTATACAATAGAATCCAGATGATTTGGATAGGAAAAATATTGAAATTAAAAAGGATTATAGAGCTAGAGCATGTGTCGTAGGTTATCCCTGTCATTTGTGCCGGGGCTACGCTTAACAATAGGGCAATGCCGTTTGATACACGATACGGCTCAGTGGCTGTCGCCGGTGATACAACGCTAGAAAGAAGTCCGAGGCATGGGAAGCCCCATGCCTCGATTTGCATTCATGGTGTGTCCGGCTGCCGGTTGAAAGCGAGCTACTGACCGGGAAGGCCGTTTAGCGGCAATGCTTGTCGAAAGAGGGATTGCACGCATAGAAGTTCTTAGAGTTCATTTTATCGGTTGCAAGTCGAAGTCCCTCTCCAAATCTTTGATAATGGACAATCTCACGCTCACGCAGGAATTTAATCGGATCACGGACGTCCGGATCGTCGACCAAGACGCAGAATGTTGTCGTAGGTCGTCCGTGCTTTTTGCTCAGCAGCCAGGTCTTCATGAAGATCTGTAATCATGTCGCCTTTACTCTGCATATAGGCAGCTGTATACGGCACGCCGGCAGCAGAAGCAGGATAAACACCAGCCGTATGGTCGACAAAGTAGGTGTCAAAACCGCTCTTTTTAATTTCATCTTCACTTAAATTACGAGTAAGCTGATGAACAATGGCGCCGATCATTTCAAGGTGCGCCAGTTCTTCTGTACCAATATCCGTCAGCAATCCTTTCAATTCCGCATATGGCATCGAATAGCGCTGTGACAGATAACGCAATGACGCACCAAGCTCACCGTCCCCTGTGCGGATTTTATTGCGCATCAGCTTGCAAAGGGAAGTGGAATCGAATAGAAAGTTTGGATTTTAAAAAGAAAAATTTTACAGTATCAATGGTTTTCTGTATTAAAAAATGTTGTAAATGCTTCTATTTTTGTTGTAGAAAGCAATCAATATTCTTATAAAAAAATATTTGATTGCAGTTTTTTTTCTTGACTTTATTTTAGAAGAGTTCTATAATAACTACAAAGAATAGACTAATTAAATCCTAGAGATTGATTATGAATTGTCGATTTCATACATAGCGAAGGGGAAAAACACATGAGCTATATCGCGCAGGGACTCAACAACTATACGAAAACCTACTCTAATAAGCGGACAGGCTTTTCGGTGGGCTATTATACTGTTTCTCAGGTAAAGGCGCTCTATCCACAGGGGGATTATCAACTGGCCGCCCAGATCGGCGCCGGCGTCAAAAAAATGCGCCGGATACGCTGGCCTACAATGGAAAAACAGAACCGGCCGCTCCTTACAAGAAAAATCCGCTGCATCGCACGGCTGGCTATATCAGTTGCGGCGAAAAGCAGTTTGTCGCGGTGAAGAAGAACATTGTTTGGCTATGGATTTTGCTGCTGGTTCTTTTGCTGGCGCTGATTTTTGGCATACAGTATGCGGCGATCATTGGGATGAGATGTTCCCGGATCAGCCTGCGGTTGCTTCTACAGATCCCAAAGGCCAAGTGGATCAAAATATCGTAGAAGGCGATATTACGCTAAGCACCAAGAAAAAAATTGATACCAAGGGGAAAACCATCAAACTGCCGGGCATTACCTCAATGAAATTTAAGGCGGGGCAAACGGAGCAGGAGTTTGTGCTTCGCAATCCGGAAGGGAATCCCTGCTACTTTAAATTCCAGATTATTTTGGATAAAACGGGCGAAATTTTGTATGAATCGAATCTCGTTCCGCCAGG
>ENA-OQED01000157-OQED01000157.1-human-gut-metagenome-genome-assembly--contig:-NODE-157-length-27360-cov-1.488892_pt1 | contig 27360 bp, 21 predicted proteins | sample MGYA00242790_ERZ504625 | MGnify/ENA primary metagenome ERZ504625 (study PRJEB26092, sample SAMD00036345) | human gut metagenome | host: Homo sapiens | study: EMG produced TPA metagenomics assembly of...
CAAAAATCATCCCTCAAGTATTCTAACTGCTTTCCAGAAAAAAATCAATTCCTATTTTGGTAAAATTTTCGCAACATTCTTATCTCGTTTCTGTTTCTCCTCGTAAAGCATTGCATCCGCATGCGCGAGCATCTCCGGAAGTGTGGAATCCATGTCTTTCGGAAGCAGATAAAAGCCGGTGGAAACGGTAATATTATATGCTTTTTCGTTCGTTCTATTAAAAATGTCGAATGCGGAGTGCAGCGTCCGGTACAGATCCCTGGACATTGTTTCGTCGGAACACGGAACAAGACATGCGAATTCATCGCCGCCGATGCGTCCGCAGACACCGCGTTTGCCGATGGAATCCTGCAGAAACTGTCCGACAAGGCGGATGGAGAAGTCCCCTTCTTCATGCCCGTATCGGTCGTTGATGATCTTTAAATTATTGAGATCCGCATAGACGGCAAGCAGGATGTGCTAAGAAAATAATTGCAATTGTCTAAAAAATGTTTGAGCTCTGAATTCACAGACAAAACTTTATAGAAACTTAAGATTTTCCTTTGCGGACCTAAAGATTCCTTTGGTACAGTAAGGATGAAAACAAAAGACATCTGGCAACTTGAGGGAATTTGCGGTACAATCATCTTTGAATCATGTGGGAGGTCCGGCGCGGAAAAAAAGTGCCGGAAAAGAAAAAATGAAAGGTGGAGAAAGAAGAAATGTACAACATTTTAGTATGTGATGATGATAGAGAGATTGTAGACGCCATTGAGATTTATCTGACCCAGGAGGGCTATCATGTGCTGAAAGCATATGACGGCATGCAGGCCATCCAGATGCTCGAGAGGGAGGAAATTCAGCTGCTGATTATCGACGTCATGATGCCGAAACTGGACGGCATCCGTGCGACGCTGAAAATCAGGGAAAAGAGCAGTATTCCGATCATTATTCTGTCCGCAAAATCAGAGGATGTGGACAAAATTCTGGGACTGAACATCGGCGCAGATGATTACGTGACGAAGCCGTTCAATCCGCTCGAGCTGGCGGCGAGGGTGAAATCTCAGCTGCGGCGCTACACGAAACTTGGAAATCTTCCGGCGGACGACGGAGAAAATGTGTATCAGGTCGGGGGTCTTCTCGTCAACGACGATTTAAAAGAAGTCAGCGTCGAGGGCGAACCAGTCAAACTGACCCCGATCGAATACAATATTCTCCTGCTGCTGGTAAAAAATCCAGGCAAGGTATTTTCGATTGAACAGATCTACGAGAGCATCTGGAACGAGGAGGCGATCGGTGCGGACAACACCGTTGCGGTCCACATCCGTCACATCCGTGAGAAAATCGAAATCAACCCGAAGGAGCCGCGCTATCTGAAAGTTGTATGGGGAATTGGGTATAAGATTGAGAAACAATAATAAGGAGTGAATAATTGTGAAAGAACGAAAACTCTACAGCCTGACGGGGAAGCTGATCGTTTTTCTTCTGCTGATCGTTTTTGCCGCCAGTGCGCTGTTCGGGGGCATTCAGACACTGATGCTTTCCAGCGTCGGCCTGACGCCGAATGCGGCAGCAAAAAAGTATGCGTTTGAAGAAACCACCGCATGCGGCACACTGGTGCAGCGGCAGCTTCATAACGTCATGAGCTACTATAATGATATGAGTAAATTCGGCACAAACGGTCGATACGACGGAACAAAAGAGATTGATTACCGTGCCTTTGCAACCGATGGAGAGGGAAGCGGCGGGATAAGTACAACGTACACCATTGACCAGCTTGTCAAGATGTACGATGACGGCAGCAGCGCAGACCTCAATGAGGTGGCAGCGTATACTGCGGACAATTATGCGACGAACGATGCCGGAATTGACAAAGAAGCCTATCTTGCATACGAAGATGGAACTGACGTGAGCCAGGAAACAGAAGAGACGGATGTAGCCGCACTCACCGAAGAAGTGAGCGAGGCAGATGCAGAGACGTTTGACAGCTTTTCCCCGGACGGCGAGGTCTACTTTCCTTCCGATAATGCAGTGAAAAGCCTGAAAGAGAAAAAAATTGATCCTGCTGATGTTTCCTCCCAGTTTTTGTATCTATACGATCAGGGAATGAGCCTGGAAACGCAGAAAACGAAAGCGGGAACGTACCTCTATGAGTACGCGGCGGCAAATCTGAAAAAGGTATCCATCCGCGATCTGTATATGACACTTTCCGGGGTCACGGAAGAAGTTGCTGCTTTTAAAAACCAGGAGAGCGGCATCAGCGTCGATGCGGACGATGCCAATCTCTGGTACTGTCTGGAGGATAAAGAAGGAAATATCTATACGAATGTGGATTCCTGGAAAAATGGTTACACAACAGCCATTGCGCAGAAATCGCCCTATCCGTTCGCCTTTGCTGTTGACCGGACCGGCGGTGCCGACAAAGTCCGTTCTTATGCAACAAGAAAAAACAGCCCGGCCGTGGAAGCAGCGAGAAGCTATCTACTGAACAATCAGATTGCAGATAATTATCAGAAGATCTTTGTTGCACTGGATCCGGATCTGGCAGCAAGCGACTATTTCTCCCAGTACAGTGAGATCTACAGCCAGTGGCTTCCGAAAATGCAGCTCCTTCTTCTGATGATTGCAGTTGGCGGAATCGGAACGCTGGTCTGCCTGGTCCTGTTCACACTGCAGGCAGGAAGAAATGGAAAAAACAAAGAAATCCGCCTTTACTTTTTCGATCAGTGGTACACGGAAATCGCAGCTGCAGCCGCCATCCTGATTGTGATGGGAGCAGTTGGAATCGTTGCTGTCTGCATCGAACTTTCCTACGGCGGCGTTCATTATATCCAGAATTTTGACGGAAACTACATCTACAGCGGATCCTATGGAAATGAAGCAGATACATGGCGAAGCTGGTGGCCGCATCGGGCATCCTCGCCGGATTTCTGATCACACTGATTCCGTACTGCTCACTGGTGCGCCGGATCAAAGCACGCAACGTCTGGAAACAGTCGTTTTTGTACTGCGTCGGCCACCGGATCGTGTCTGCCGGAAGAACCTTCTATGAAGGCAGACAGGAGTCGGAGCGAACGATCCTTATGTTCTGCGTTTTCTGCGGCGTGCAGATCATTCTCTGCTGCGGCTTCGGAATGTTCGGCGTATTCCTTACCCTGGTGATGGATGCCGCAGTGCTGCTTCTTCTGCTGCGCGAGGCATCCGGAAGAAAACAGATTGAACATGGCTTAAAAGAGATTGCTGCGGGCGATCTGGATTACAAGATTGACCTGACGGAGCTGCAGGGGGAAGACAACCTTCAGCTTGCCGGAATTGTCAATTCGCTCGGAGAGGGAATGAAAGCGGCAGTGCAGGAGCAGATGAAGAGCGAGCGCTTAAAAGCGGATCTGATCACCAACGTATCCCACGATATCAAGACACCGCTTACTTCTATTATTAATTATGTCGATCTGCTGAAACGGGAAAATATTGAAAACGAGAAAGCGAAAGATTATATCCGCGTACTCGACGAAAAATCACAGCGCCTGAAACAGCTGACGGAGGACCTTGTCGAGGCATCGAAGATCAGCTCCGGAAATATTAAACTGGAATTCATGAACCTGAACCTGAATGAACTGGTACAGCAGGTGAACGGAGAATTTGCGGAGCGGTTCGAAGGCCGCAATCTCGACCTGATCTGTATTCTCCAGCCGGAACCGCTTCTGATCCGTGCGGACAGCCGCCGCATCTGGCGCGTGCTTGAGAACCTGTACGTAAATGTCTGCAAATATGCCATGCCGGGAACACGGGTTTATGTGGATGCCATCAAAAAAGACGGAAAGATTCAGCTCTCGATTAAGAACATTTCCGAGAACCCGCTGAACTTCCAGGCAGATGAACTGACGGAGCGTTTTATCCGCGGCGATGTCAGCCGGAGCACCGAGGCAGCGGCCTGGGTCTTTCAATCGCAAAGACCTGACGGTATTGCAGCATGGAAGCTTCAACATTTATCTGGACGGCGACCTGTTCAAGGTTACGATTACGTTTGATGAAGCTGTAAAGGAGAAAAAACCGATGCCTCCGATGATCGTACCGGAAGCGGTACAGGAGGAAGCACAGCAGGATGCCTGAGAAGTGTTGAAAAATAAAAGAGAATAGAAAACGACAACTCCCCGCCGGGAAACACGCAGCAGATGCGGTTCCCGGCGGGGAGTTGTTTATGAAATGCAGTTTATTTATTCGTTTGTTTCGTCTGTTTCTGTCTGTTCAGCCGGGCTTGCAGATTCCTCTTCCGAAGCAGTTTCTGCAGCATCGGTAGTTTCAGCCGGAGCAGCGTCATCGGAACGTTCAGTCAGCGGGCTTGGTCTGTCCATTGCTTCCAGTGCCCGCAAGGATTCTTCTTCCGGTGTCAGAACCTCTTTTTCTTCCTCAGGCATATAGAATGGGAAGATTTTGTTTACAAAGAACCAGGAGCATCCAAGCGCTACCGTGGAAAAGCCCAGAAGGAACATCAGAAGAATCAGATAGCTGACAATCTTTGTCGTGGAGAATACATAGATCAGCAGTGGACAGAGATTGACGAGCAGGATCATGATGGTCCACGGCAGGTGGCGGATTGCCATCAGGATGGAGTTCTTGATCGTGTTTTTTACAGTATTGTCAAAGCGGCTCAGTACCGGAAATACATAAGAAAGTACCATGGCCTCGAAAAAGATCAGTACCAGGAAAACAAAACGCAGGTAGGTGATGGTACCCGGCATTCTCATGACCAGCAGAAGATCAAGAATCAGAACAATCAGAACCGCCAGCAGGATGAGCCAGATGGCAGTTGCCTGCTTGAAGTTTTCGCGGAAGGATTTCCAGTAGGTACGGAAGATATACGTCTCCTCATTTTTGATCATCTTCAGCGTGACGTAGTACATTGCTGTGAAATTGGCGCCGATTGTCACAATCGGGATACACATAATAAGGAAAATAATGTTCAGCATCATCAGGTCGAAGACACGGCCCATAATCTGCGAGAACTTACTGTCCAGGCTGAAAAAACTCATAATTTGTTCCTCTTTTCTGTTGAATTAAGTGTGCCGCCGATTAACGTTCCGGCTGGCAGACATCATAGAAAAGTATAGCGAATTTTTCAGAAAAATGCAATGAAGAGAATATAAACTTTTCGTTTCGTCATTTTGTATAAGAGTGAACATTTTGTTTGTGCAAAGTGGACAGAAGAGAACGGTTCGAGAAAATCCGAAAGCAGAATTGCCAATCTGCCGGAGGAAAGTTTGTGTAATTGTGGCATGGTCGAATGCGGGTAGAAAAGGTATACTAGTCCCATAAGCAAGAGAGATGCAAATGCAAAACTCATAATAAAACGCATGATGTTTATTTAGGGAGGATTCAAAAATGGCAAGTTTATCTTTACAGCACATTACAAAAAGATATCCGAACGGTTTTGAAGCAGTAAAAGACTTCAACCTGGAAATCGCTGACAAAGAGTTTATCATCTTCGTAGGACCATCTGGATGTGGTAAATCTACAACACTTCGTATGATCGCAGGTCTTGAGGAGATCTCCGATGGTACTCTGAAAATTGACGATAAAGTAGTAAACGATGTAGAGCCGAAAGACCGTGATATCGCAATGGTATTCCAGAACTACGCTCTGTATCCGCACATGACCGTATATGATAACATGGCATTCGGTCTGAAACTGAGAAAAGTTCCGAAAGATCAGATCGACAAACAGGTTAAAGAAGCAGCTAAAATCCTTGACCTGGAGAAACTGCTTGACCGTAAACCGAAAGCTCTTTCCGGTGGTCAGAGACAGCGTGTTGCTATGGGACGTGCAATCGTACGTGATCCTAAAGTATTCCTTATGGACGAGCCTCTGTCAAACCTGGATGCAAAGCTTCGTGTACAGATGCGTACCGAGATTTCTAAACTGCATGAGAGACTGGGCGCTACCATCATCTACGTAACACATGACCAGACCGAGGCTATGACACTTGGTACCAGAATCGTTGTTATGAAAGACGGAGTTGTTCAGCAGGTAGATACCCCGCAGAACCTGTACAACGCACCGGGCAACCTGTTCGTTGCAGGATTCATCGGATCTCCGCAGATGAACTTCCTGGATGCAAAAGTAAAAGTTAACGGAAACGACGTTACTCTTACTGTTGGTAAATACAACATGAAACTGCCGGCTTCCAAAGCAAAAGCTGTTATCGACGGCGGATATGACGGAAAGACCGTTGTTATGGGTATCCGTCCTGAGAACGTACATGATTCTCAGATGTTCATCGAAACTTCCAAAGACAGCGTAGTTGAGTGCAAGATCAACGTATACGAGCTGTTAGGTGCAGAAGTTTACCTGTACTTCGATTGCGAAGGCTTCCCAATGACAGCCCGCGTAGATCCTCGTACAACTGCAAGAAGCGGTGATACCGTTAAATTTGCTCTGGATATGGAGAAAGTTCATCTGTTCGACAAAGAGACAGAGATCACCATTACCAACTAATCCATATGAACATCAGCGCGTATGCGCAAACATAGAGAAAAGGATCGACATCCGTTCGGATGCCGGTCCTTTTTGCATATGCACCGCCCTCCTTTTGCGAAGCAAAAAATAGTTGCCAATGAGAAAAAAATAAGCTATAGTTATAGATAAGACGCACCCTGGAGTAAAATACGCCAGGAGAAAGGAAGTGGCAGATTTGGTATCAAGTCAGGTATTACAGAAAACCCTTGATGAATTAAGAAATATTACGAGAATTGATTTATGTGTGACGAATACGGATGGTGTTCTGCTGGTGACCACATTCCCGGAAACCGCGATTGATGCAGAAAGCATCCGTTCTTTTGTATTATCCGCTGCGGATAGCCAGATTGTACAGGAATATCATTATTTTAAAGTATATGACAACCAGAACGTAGAGTACATTCTGATCTCCAAAGGCAGCAGCGATGACGCTTACATGATCGGAAAAGTTGCAGTATGCGAGATTCAGAACCTCATCATTGCATACAAAGAGCGTCTGGACAAAAACAATTTTATCCAGAATCTTCTTCTTGACAACCTCCTTCTGGTGGATGTCTATAACCGTGCGAAAAAGCTGCGCATCGACACCGACGTGCGCCGCGTTGTTTTCATGGTAGAAACGAAGATGGAAAAAGACATCAGCGCGCAGGAAACCGTAAAGAGCCTGTTCGCATCGAGACCGAAGGATTTTATCACCGCGGTCGATGAGAAGAGCATTATTATTGTAAAAGAACTGAAAGACACCGACACCTTCGAGGATATGAACCAGACCGCAAGAATGCTGGTGGATATGCTGAATGCGGAGGCCATGTCCCAGGTGCGCGTTTCCTACGGAAATCCGGTCAACGAGATCAAGAGTGTATCGCGTTCTTACAAAGAGGCGAAGATGGCACTCGAAGTAGGAAAAATTTTCTACGCAGACAAAAACGTGGTACCGTACAACAACCTCGGCATCGGCCGTCTGATCTATCAGCTCCCGATTCCGCTGTGCGAAATGTTTATGACCGAAGTCTTCGGCGAAAATCTGCCGGATACGTTCGATGAGGAAACACTGACCACAATCAATAAATTTTTTGAAAATAACTTGAATGTGTCCGAGACATCCCGTCAGCTCTATGTACACAGAAATACTCTGGTGTACCGTCTGGAGAAGCTCGAGAAGAGCACAGGACTCGACATTCGTAAATTTGACGATGCGCTGACCTTTAAAATTGCCATGATGGTCGTAAGCTACATGACGTATATGAACAACAGCGAAAATCTGTAAAACCGTTCAGAGCCGTACAGGATTGCGGGAGTGCAAAGCACGGAGCAATCCGGGTATCGAAGGGGTCAAAAGACTTTTTGACCCTAACATTTTATCAACAACAAGAGGAGAGGAACGACATGATTGAATTACTGAACACAGGTGCATACCTTGTCAACGGAATCGATATCATCCCGGATACAGAAGAAGGCCGCGCGGAACTCAAAGCGCGTACCGGCGCTGTGCCGTGTCCGGCGGATGCTGCAAAAGAAACCATTGCCTATGGAATCTTAAAAGACCACAATGTTTCCGGCAACATGGAAAATCTGCAGATCAAATTTGACAAACTTACATCGCATGACATTACTTTTGTTGGAATCATTCAGACCGCGCGCGCGTCAGGACTGGAAAAATTCCCGGTACCGTACGTGCTGACCAACTGCCACAACTCCCTTTGCGCAGTCGGCGGAACCATCAACGAAGATGACCACATGTTTGGTCTTACCTGTGCGAAAAAGTACGGCGGCGTCTATGTACCGCCTCATCAGGCAGTAATTCATCAGTTTGCCCGCGAGATGCTTGCCGGCGGCGGAAAAATGATCCTCGGATCCGACTCCCACACCCGTTACGGTGCACTCGGAACCATGGCCATGGGCGAGGGCGGACCGGAACTGGTAAAACAGCTTCTCTCCAAAACATATGATATCGCTATGCCGGGAGTGATCGCAATTTACATGACAGGCGCACCGCAGCCGGGCGTAGGACCGCAGGATATTGCACTTGCCATCATCGGTGCAGTCTTTGCAAATGGTTACGTAAAGAACAAAGTTATGGAGTTCGTAGGACCTGGCGTATCTTCCTTAAGCGCAGATTACCGGATCGGTGTGGACGTTATGACAACCGAGACAACGTGTCTGTCCTCCATCTGGAGAACCGATGAGAAGATCAGCGAGTTCTATCAGATCCACGGCAGAAGCGCAGATTACAAAGAGCTGAATCCTGGCGCGGTTGCTTACTATGACGGCGTTGTAAAAGTAGAACTCGACAAGATCAAACCGATGATCGCGATGCCGTTCCATCCGAGCAATGTTTATACCATTGAAGAGCTGAAAGCAAACCTCGATGACATCCTGAACGATGTAGAGAAGAAAGCAGCCATCAGCCTCGACGGAAAAGTTCCGTTCACTCTGAAAAATAAAGTACACGACGGAAAACTCCTGGTAGACCAGGGAATCATCGCAGGATGCGCCGGCGGCGGATTTGAGAACATCTGCGACGCAGCCGATATCCTGAAAGGCCACAGCATTGGCGACGATGCGTTCACCTTAAGTGTTTACCCGGCAAGTACCCCGATCTATATGGAGCTGGCAAGAAACGGAAAACTGGCAGATCTTTTGGAAACCGGTGCGATCGTAAAAACCGCATTCTGCGGACCGTGCTTCGGCGCAGGCGATACTCCGGCAAACAATGCGTTCTCAATCCGTCACTCCACCAGAAACTTCCCGAACCGCGAGGGATCCAAGATCCAGAACGGCCAGATTTCTTCCGTTGCCCTGATGGATGCACGTTCCATTGCAGCAACCGCAGCAAACAAGGGATTCCTGACTGCAGCAGATGAGTTTACCGGAACGTATACCAAACCGGCATACCACTTCGACAAGAAGATTTACGAGAACCGTGTCTTCGACAGCAAGGGCGTGGCAGATCCATCTGTTGAAATTCAGTTCGGACCAAACATCAAAGACTGGCCGGCAATGCCGCAGCTTGCTGAGAACCTGATTCTGAGGTTGTCTCTGAGATCCATGATCCGGTTACGACCACCGACGAGCTGATTCCATCCGGCGAGACTTCGTCCTTCCGTTCCAACCCGCTTGGACTGGCAGAGTTTACCCTGTCCAGAAAAGATCCGGCTTATGTGGGACGTGCAAAAGAAGTACAGGTTGCAGAGAAAGCCATCCAGGAAGGCAACTGCCCGGCAGAGGCACTTCCGGAACTGAAACCGGTCTTTGCAGCAATTCACACCCAGTACCCGGATATCGACAAGACAAACGTCGGCGTCGGATCCACCATCTTTGCCGTAAAACCAGGCGACGGTTCTGCGCGTGAGCAGGCGGCATCCTGCCAGAAGGTATTAGGCGGCTGGGCAAACATTGCCAACGAGTATGCAACGAAGCGTTACCGTTCCAACCTGATTAACTGGGGCATGCTTCCATTCCTGATCTCGGCAGGAGATCTGCCGTTTGCAAACGGAGATTACCTTTTTGTACCGGAGATCCGCAAGGCAGTAGAAGAGAAAGCTGATGTGATCAAAGCGTACGTTGTAAAAGACGGAGCACTTGTTCCGTTCGAGATGACGTTAGGCGCGCTGACCGATGATGAGAGAGAAATCATCCGCAAGGGATGCCTGATCAACTATTATAGAGGATAAGTATTTGAGAAAGAGCTGTGTGGCAGGAGAAAAGTCTGTTTCATAGCTCTTTTTCTGCGCACTTATTGGAAATAAAATATCAGAAAACAATATAAAAATTCAGAAAATAAACACAATAATTAAGAAAAGGAAAAGTGATATAAAAAAACAGTAAAAATATTTTAAAAATGTGTTGACAAATGCTGACGGATCTGTTATATTAAAATCACAAAGAAACAAGAAAACAAAAACCTAACCAAGAGGTACAAAGAGAAAGACTTGGGACCCCCTTTTCAAGAGAACAAACCATTTTCATAGAAAGAGACGAGAAATCTTCTATAGAAGAATGGAAAAAAAGGGAAAAGGAAGATGTTCTTAAGATGAGAGACTTCCGAAAGGAAAGAAAACCTGAGATAAAGATCCATACAAAAGAAGTTCGAAAGAAAACCTTTTGATAAACATGAGATCAGAGCAGATCTTAGGAAATCCTAAGGAAAAGATTTTCGGAGTGGAAATTTTAACCGCAAAGGAAAAGCCTCTGAAAAAGAACATCTTCCCGAAAAAAGAAAATCTACAACAGGGAAATGGAAGAGAAACGATCTTTGAAATATCAAACGAAAGCGAAAACAAAGATCACAGATCGGTAAAGAAAGAAAACCAGTGAAAATCCTTGAAAGTAGAGAAAAAACTGAATATGGAAAATAAAGAAAAAGCGGTCGCTGTATCAGAAAAAATGATTGGTATGGCGATCGCTTTCTGTGTTGTGTAATTCGTCCGCCGGGCATGTTTTTCTTGACAGATGCGGCGGAAATGGTGCATACTTCTTAAAGCATAACAGCGGAGAAATCCGTGTATCGAAAATAAGAAGTCAGGACAGGAGAAGAAAGTGGCTGGATTTTGCAGAGAAGATATTTTAATGGAAGATAACGATATTCTTGTTGTTCACAAGCACGCGGGTATGGCAGTGCAGAATGCGCGGATGGGACAGATGGATCTGGAGCATGCGCTGCTGAATTATTTGGCGAAGCAGGCAAGGGCGGAAACACCGGGTCAGGCGCGGACTCAGATTCCATATCTGGCGGTCGTTCACCGGCTCGATCAGCCGGTTGAGGGCGTGCTGGTGTTTGCAAAAAACAAAGACGCCGCAGGAAAACTGGGACGGCAGGTGAAGGACGGGACGATGAAGAAAGAGTATCTCGCCGTCTGTGAGGGAAAAATCGAAAAACAGGGCGTGCAGAAGTTTGAGGATTTCCTTGTAAAAGACGGACGGAGCAACACATCCCGCGTCGTACAGCCAGGCACCGCCGGAGCGAAAAAAGCGGTGCTGGAATATGAAGTGATAAGGACACAGGAGAACCGAACCCTGGCGCAGATCCACCTCGGAACGGGCCGCCACCACCAGATCCGCGTCCAGTTTTCCCATGCGGGATATCCGCTGGCGGGTGATGCAAAATATGGGGCGAAGGAGAAAGGATCTCTGGCGCTGTGCGCGCATCATCTCGAGCTGAAGCATCCGCGGACAGGCAAACGGCTTTCGTTTACCGTAAAACCAGAAGGTGAAATCTTCCACAGCTTTGTGTAACTATTCAGAGCTATGTGAAATTGCAAAAAAGTTCAGAAAATCATAAGAAAACAGGACTGGACTATTTTTACGGTTTGTGTATAATAGAGAAAGGTTATGTAACAAAACTGTAAAAAGTAATGGAAAATGATTCATCAGGCAAAGCAGAAAGGGAGAATTATGAAATGCAGAATGATTGCAGTACTGCTTTCCGGAATCCTGCTGTGCTCGGCAGCTGGATGCGGAAAAGAAGCAGTGACAGACAAGAGCACCGCAGCATCGTCGTCTCAGGAAGTGACAGAAACTCCGGCGGCAGAAGAAAGCCGGAGGCCTCATCGTCCAGCGCAGATTCTACAGCAGAGTCAGCCAGTGCATCCACATCTTCTGAAAGCTCTGGAGATGAAGGAAAAGAAGCAGACAAAAAACGAATAGAAATCACCGTTCCGCACAAGGACGGCATGGAAGCATTGTACGACACCGTGGATGGACTTACCGTTGAAAAAGGCTCTTACATCGCCGTGGTTGCAAAAGACTTAAGTGCCGGTTTCTGGAAAGCCGTAAAAGCCGGTGCACAGCAGGCACTTGACGATCTGAACGCCTCGCTTGGCTACAACGGAAACGACAAAGTTTATATGACATTTGAAGGCCCGGAAAATGAAAGTGACACCAACTCTCAGATCAATATCATCGACTCTGTCATTTCGGAAAATCCGGACGCGCTGATCCTTGGCATCATTGACCAGCAGTCGGGACAGGCACAGATGGAAGAGGCTTCCGACAGCCAGATTCCAGTCGTCATCGCGGATTCCGGTATCGAGAGTGATCTGATCACCTCGACATGTGCGACTGATCACGCAGCGGCAGCAAAGCTTGCGGCAGATCATCTCTGCGAGGCCATCGGCAACAGCGGAGAGGTTGCGATTGTTGCACATCAGTACAACACCGAGAGCAGCGTAGAGCGCGTGGAAGCATTTAAAAAAGAGATCGAAGAAAAATATACCGACGTGAAAGTGGTTCAGGTGAATTACGGAGATGGAGAAGAATCCATCGCGGACATGCTGAAAAATACACTTGAAACCTACCCGGCTCTGAAGGGCATCTTCTGTACGAACGAAGACATGGCAGACCAGACGCTGGATGCGCTGGCGGATATGGAAAATACTGAGCAGATTCAGATAGTCGGTTTTGATTCCGGTGAAAAACAGCAGAAAGCGATCCAGGAGGGACGCGAGTACGGTACCGTAACGCAGAATCCGTACGGTCTTGGCTATGCGGCAATCGTGGCGGCCGTCCGCGCGATTCAGGGACTTCCGGTAGATCAGAAGATCGATACGGGATATCAGTGGATCGACAAAGACACGATCGATCTGGAGACAAATCAGAAGTATCTTTATAACTGAAAATCAGGATAAAAAATGAACCCGGCAGACAAGGGAATGTTCCTTTGCCTGCCGGGTTTTCTGCGCTGCAGTGCGGATTACGAGTTCTGATCGTTTTCGTAAATTCTCTGTACCTCTTCGGAAATCTGCTGCCGGATCGCGGAGAGATCGACATCCGGGATGCCGTCCTCGGTGATCTGCGGTTTGGAAGGAGAGGTATACGGCTTCGTGTCGCCCATGGAAGCTTTTGGGGATGTTTCTTCTTCGTCAAACTCCTCCGGAGCGGCCGGCTTTGCGGATGGCCGGCGGCGGATGATTTTCGGAAGATCTTTCTCATCGTCGTCATCGTCAGGTTCTTCCGGAACAAAACGGAAATCGTACATGGTGTTTTGCGAAACACGGGTACGGTTCGACGGTTTCTGATAGCTGCGGTACGGATCTCTTGCGTTGCCGGAAGAAGAGGAAGAGGAGCCGCGGCGTTTCTTTTTCTTCTTTCTGGATGGAAGAGGATCGAAACCGGATCTGCGCTTCCGTCTGGCGCGCACTTTTGCACGGTGTTCGCGTTCTTCTTCGTCGTCATCCTCCCAGTAGTCCGCCTCTTTCCACGGTTTAAACTGGAAGAGCATGCCTGCTGCGGCGAGAATGGCAGAGACAATCCAGAACATCATGTTCAGATCGAGGTCCTTGAAGAAATATGCCATGCGGATCGTTGTGAGGGCGCCGCAGATGGAGGTGACCAGGATTACGGAAATGCGTTCGAACGGAACGCAGATCAGGCCGATCACGAAAGCAACGAGGGCGACGAGTCCATAACCTGTGATATCGTTTGGATTGACGAGATGCCAGAGGCAAAAGCCGACGAGCCCGCAGATCAGAAGAAAAAGTCCGATCCGGTAGAGGACGAAGGCAATGATTGCGGTCAGAAGACCGGTGCCGACGGCAAGCGCCAGGGTGATCGTCGTGGTCTGATTCGTGTAGGTACCCGCTGCATAACCGGCGGCCGCGCCGAGAAAAAATCCGGGAATGACGCTCCAGAGCTTGCGGAGCGCATAGCCGAAGAAACAGTTCAGCAGGGCAAAAACAATCACAATCAGAAGAAGCTGCTGCTGGTAAACACCCATGACGTCCCGGACTTTATCGAGACCGCCAAGCAGCGTGTTGATGTTGAAAGCTTGCATATTCAGATTCATGATATTCACTCCTATATGATGTATCGGAAAAATAGATACAGGTTGTATTTTAGTACGGAACGGCGGTTTTGGCAAGTGAAATTGTGTTTGAGATCTGGGAAACGGCAGAATGGCGGCGGTGTGCATATGGTATAAGGAAGAGCAAAAAGGAAATAAAACAGGAAATAAAACAGGCATGAATCAGGATAGAGTGTATGAAAATAGAAGAAATTCCTATCAGGGAAATCCGATGGAGCGGCCGGAGCCGTTTTTTGCGGCACAGCCCTTATGGGGAAGAAGTATGGAGGAGCAGCAGGAAGCGCGGGAACGGCAGCGGATGCAGTCGTATTATTCCCGGACGGCATCTGATCTGCAGCGGCTGGTGGAGGCAGAGTGTGACCGCATGGATTACCGCGGCAGCATGATGTACGACGAATTCCCGGACCGGCTCATGATGGAGCACACCTGCCGGAATATCGCACGTCAGTACGGCAGGGAAAACGGCGGGAAGGATGAGAAAACGGCAGAAGAGGAACTGCTCGATTTGATCGGCGTTCTTTTTTATAATGAAATGTTCCGGAGGCGGAGCAGGAGGAAACATTATTACAATCTGTGGCTTTAAACTGCGCCATAAAGTAATAAGAGGGTAACACATTTTTAATAATTTTTCTGTTGTGGTTTTGCGGAAAACAGATTACAATATTAGCGAGGTTGTAAGGGGCTTTATTACACATGTTTACAAACGATTCAGGAAGTTTGGAGAGTATAAATGGAATTACAGAAATTATTACAGGATGAAATCCGGGAAGGGCTGTATCGTATCACGATCAGCGGCCCAAGAGGGGACAGTGAAGTGTCCAAAGTGAGAATACGCCCGGTTGAAATAAAAGGAAAACTGCTCTTTCAGTGCCAGGAGACTGTCGGCACGAAGGAGTTTCATAAAAATATGACAAAAGACGACGTGATCACCCGGATCAGCGACTGGATGAACGGAACCTTCAAGCAGATGCAGCTCGAATCCGACACCTGCACAGCATCCGTTCTGGTCAGCAAAAAGGGAACGATGACGATCAAAAAGAAACCGCATATGAAAGGAACCGGCAAACCCGTCAATCTGGCGCACAACCGGAAGAAACGGTATATTCTGGAAGAAGGAATCCCGGTTCCTTTTTTACAGGATCTCGGTGTTATGACAAAAGAAGGCAAAATCGTGCGGACCCGCTACGACAAGTTCCGCCAGATCAACCGCTTTCTGGAGTTCATCGAAGATATCCTGCCGCAGCTCCCATCGGACCGCGAGATCACGATTCTCGATTTCGGCTGCGGAAAATCGTATCTGACGTTTGCGATGTATTATTACTTCCGCGAACTGAAAAAACTGGATGTCAATATCATCGGACTTGACTTGAAAGAGGATGTCATCGCGATCTGCAACGGACTGGCGGAGAAATACGGCTATGAAAAGCTGCATTTCTATCAGGGCGACATCGCTTCTTATACCGGCCGCGACGAGGTCGATATGGTGGTGACGCTGCACGCGTGCGACACGGCGACTGACTATGCGCTGGAAAAGGCCGTCAAATGGAATGCAAAAGTTATTCTTTCCGTTCCGTGCTGCCAGCATGAGCTGAACCGCCAGATTGCAAACAAAGAACTGTATCCGATCATGGATTACGGCATCTTAAAAGAGCGCATGGCGGCGCTTCTGACCGACGGAATCCGGGCAAAGCTTCTGGAGAATGCAGGCTATGAGACACAGATTCTCGAATTCATCGACATGGAGCACACGCCGAAGAACCTTCTCATCCGCGCGGTAAAACGCCAGGAAGGCTCGAAAAAACTGCCGGAAGAACTGAAAGCGTGCATGGAAGCGTACCATGTGAAGCCGACACTGGCAGACCTCCTCACAGAAAAGGAGGAGCCGTGATGAATAAAAGAGCAGCAAGGATTCTGATCCTTTTTCTTGTTTTTGCCGCATCAGTCGGTGTGTTCACACACCTGATGAGCCACGAGACGACGGAGAATGCGACCGATCTGGACGCAGCGAGTCTTCCGGTGCTGTACATGAAGACCGCGGACATGACAGTGAACCGCATGTACGGATACTGCCAGGAGATGAACGGCGTAACGACAAGAGAAAACCTGACACCGCTGCCGATGGACCGTTCGCTTACGCTGGAAATTGATGCGAAGGGACAGAAAATTAAAAACGTGACCTATACGGTGGAAAGCACAGACGGCGGAGCGCTGATTGAAAACTCGGTGCTGAAATCGTTTGACGAGGACGGAAGCTATCTGAAAGCAGACTTCCAGTTAGAGACCGCGATTCTGATGAATCAGGAATATACGCTGAAGCTCGAGGTTGCCTACGGAAACGGCCAGTCTGCCTGGTATTACACCCGCATTGTACAGCGCAACGGCGTGGAGGTCGGCGATTATCTGGCCTACACGCAGATGTTTGCGCAGACATGCCTGGATAAAACGCAGGCGGAAGCGCTCGTTCCGCAGCTTGAGCCGGATGAGACGGGGGATAATTCTTCGTTCCTCAATGTCAACATTCATTCCAGCCTCGACCAGATTTCCTGGGGAAGCCTCGCACCGACGATCGTACAGCAGCCGGTGCAGCAGATCAAAGAAGCGAATGAGACGACGACCAGCATCACACAGGAGTACATGATCAGTGCGCAGGATGAGAACGGACAGACGGAGTATTATACCGTAAGCGAGTTCTACCGGATGCGAGAGTCCGACGGAGAGATTATTCTGCTGGACTTCGAGCGGAGCGTACAGCAGATCTTTGATCCGGAGCTTGGTGTTCTGACGAAATCCGGCATCAACCTCGGTGTGACCGGCGAGGATACCGAGTATGTGACGAATACGGCAGGTGATATTGTCGCATTTGTAGTAAACGGTGATCTCTGGTGCTACAACCGCAGCGCCAACAAGACGATCCGCGTTTTCAGCTTCCGTGAGAACGGCAGCATGGATGACCGGGAACAGCACGGAGAGCATGATGTCAACATTGTGCGTGTGGATGATGCGGGCGATGTGACGTTTGTTGTTTATGGCTATATGAACCGCGGAAACCACGAGGGTGAAGTGGGAGCAGCCGTTTACTATTATCGCGCCGAGCGGAATGTGGCAACCGAGGAGATTTTCGTTCCGGCGGATATTTCCTACGAGATGCTGAAAAAACAGCTCGACCGCCTCTCCTACGTCAACAAGCAGAGAGAGATGTATCTCTATCTGAATGAGAACCTGTGCAAGGTTGATATTGGAACCGGCACGACGACGGTGGTCCGGGAAAGTATCCCGGAGGACTGCTTTGTAGTATCGGAAAGCCAGGAGAGCATCGCGTGGATGGATGCGGACAATGCAAGCAGTGCGATGAACATCACCGTGATGAATCTGGAGAGCGGGGAAACGCAGCGCTTTGCGGCGGATGACGGACAGAAGATCCGGGCACTTGGCTTTATCAATGAAGACTTTGTCTATGGTATGGCAAACGACAGCGATATTTTAAAAGATATTTCCGGCAATGAAGTTTTCGCTATGCATACGGTGCGGATTGTCAGCATCGACGGAACCGTGAAAAAAGAGTATCACCAGAACGGCTATTATGTGACAGGCGTGTCGATTTCGGACGGCCTTCTGGAGCTGGACCGCGTGGTACGCCAGGAAAACGGCTATGCGGATGCGCCGGAGGATCACATCATGAACGGCGAGCAGCAGAGCCAGGAACTGGTGACGGGCCGCCTGGCAACGGTGGACGACAGAAGAGAGCAGCAGTTCCTTCTGGAATTCTCGACGAGCGGCAAAACACAGTCGCTTCTGACACTGACACCGAAATATATCTATTCAACCTTACGGACCGATCTTACGATGTCGTACGAAACAGGCAGCGCAGAGCTTTACTATGTATATGGAAAAGGAAAACTGATCGCCATTTTAAGCTCCCCGGCCGAGGCCGTACAGCTTGCCGATGAGAATGTCGGCGTTGTGCTGAACAGCAGCCAGTCCTATGTGTGGGAGCGCGGAAACCGCCAGCAGGGCATGCGCCTCGACGAGACAACGATGCCGTCGGGATTCCAGAGTGCATCTTTGGACGAAAACGTGCTGAAGGAGTCACTCGGTGATGATTACGAACTGCTGAACCTGACGGGCTGCACAAGAGAAGAAATTCTCTACATGATCAGCAGCGGCTACGGCGTTGTTGTAAAGACCGGCGAGAACGAGAGTCTGCTTCTGACCGGATACGATATTTTCGGAAATTCCTGGCTGTATAACCCGGCAACGGGCGAGACAACTGCACTTTCTGACGATGACAGCGATGCATTGTTCGCACAGAACGGCAATGTCTTCATCAGTTATATTAAAAAAGTAAAGATCGAGTGATTTGCGGGGTTTTCTAATGACGCAAAAAGTGCTAGAATAAAGAAAGCACTATGAATATTTAGGGAGAAAAAAGACAATGAAACTTACAACCATCCGAGAGATTTATAAAAACCGGGAAGCATACCTGGACAAAGAAGTAACCGTAGGCGGCTGGGTGCGCAGCGTACGTGATTCCAAAACCTTTGGTTTCATCGTTCTGCACGACGGAAGCTATTTCGAAACCCTGCAGATCGTATACCACGATGAGATGGAAAACTTCGCTGAGATTTCCAAAATGAACGTCGGCGCAGCATCATCGTAAAAGGTACCCTCGTTGCTACCCCGCAGGCAAAACAGCCGTTTGAGATTCAGGCGGCAGAAGTTACCGTAGAGGGCGTTTCCGCACCGGATTACCCGCTGCAGAAAAAACGCCACTCCATGGAATACCTTCGTACCATTTCCCATCTGCGTCCGAGAACCAACACCTTCCAGGCAGTATTCCGTGTTCGTTCCCTCTGCGCCTATGCGATCCATCAGTCTTCCAGGAGAGAGACTTCGTTTATGTCAACACCCCGCTGATCACCGGAAGCGACTGCGAGGGAGCCGGCGAGATGTTCCAGGTAACCACCATGGATCTTGACAATATTCCGAAAACCGAGGACGGCGCTGTTGATTTCACACAGGACTTCTTCGGAAAGAAGACAAGCCTTACCGTAAGCGGACAGTTAAACGGCGAGACCTTTGCACAGGCATTCCGCAATATCTACACCTTCGGACCGACCTTCCGTGCAGAGAATTCCAACACCACCCGCCATGCAGCAGAGTTCTGGATGATCGAGCCGGAAATCGCTTTCGCTGATTTGGAGGATGATATGGAGCTTGCTGAGGCAATGCTGAAATATGTCATCCGCTACGTTATGGAGCATGCACCGGAAGAAATGCAGTTCTTCAACAGTTTCGTGGACAAGGGACTGATCGAGCGTCTGAACCATGTCGTAAATTCTGAGTTCGGCCGTGTAACCTACACCGAGGCTATCGAGCTTCTGGAGAAAAACAACGACAAATTCGATTACAAAGTATACTGGGGATGCGATCTGCAGACCGAGCATGAGCGTTATCTGACCGAGCAGATCTTCAAGAGACCGGTTTTCGTTACCGATTATCCGAAGGAGATCAAAGCGTTCTACATGAAGCTGAACGATGACAACAAGACAGTTGCCGCTATGGACTGTCTGGTTCCTGGCATCGGAGAGATCATCGGCGGAAGCCAGCGTGAGGACGACTACGAGAAACTGCTTGGCCGTATGAAAGAGCTGGGACTTGCTGAGGAAGATTACGGATTCTATCTGGACCTCAGAAAATATGGTTCTACCCACCATGCAGGATTCGGACTGGGATTTGAAAGATGCGTCATGTATCTGACCGGAATGGGCAATATCCGCGACGTCATCCCGTTCCCGAGAACAGTAAACAACTGCGAGCTGTAATTACGAAAAGTGATATAGAAACTTAAAAAATACGGATGCCGGGTGCAGTGGAATCCAATGTGGATTTGGTGTGCCTGACGTCCGTATTGTAGTAATGGAGAAAATGAATCCAGAAAGGGGTATGCGCCTATGCGGTTTATTCATATTGCGGATGTGCATCTCGGCATGCAGCCGGATGCGGGATTTCCCTGGAGCGAGGAGCGAGGGGAGGCCATCTGGGAGAGCTTCCGGCGGATCATCCGCCTGGCCGGTCGGGAAAAGACGGACTTTCTGCTGATTGCGGGAGATCTGTTTCAGTGCCAGCCGCTTCTGCGGGAACTGAAAGAGGTTAATGATCTCTTTGCTTCCATCCCGGAGACGATCGTCGTGCTGATTGCCGGAAACCACGATTATGTGAAGCGGGAGAGCTTTTACCGCGGTTTCGACTGGGCAGACAACGTGGTAATGCTCCTGTCGCCGGAGCCGGAGTGTGTTGAAGTCCCGGAGAAGAAGACGGCGGTGTGCGGATGCAGTTACGACAAAAAAGAGATCCTGGAAAACCGGCTGGACGGCGTGCGGCCGGAGGGAAAAATGAAATATCATCTGCTGCTCGCGCACGGCGGCGATGCCCGCCACATGCCGTGGAATCCGGGCCGCATGGCGCAGGCTGGGTTTGATTATATTGCGTGCGGGCACATTCATAAGCCGGGGATTCTTATTCCCGACAAAATGGCATACGCAGGCGCACTCGAACCGACGGATGAGACGCAGTTGGGGCCGCACGGCTACATCCGCGGAACGGTGGACGAGCACGGCACGCGGATTCAGTTTGTGACGTTTGCCAGATATGAGTACGAAGATCTGGTGTTGAACGTGACGGAGGATCTGACACAGTATGCGCTGGAGACGAAGCTGAAACAGGAGCTGGCGCTGCGGGAGGATGGGAAGATCCGAAAAATCATCCGCCTGAAACTTGTGGGACACCGTGCCGCCGAGCTGGAATTTTCTCCGAAACGGCTGCTGGACTGCGGCAGAGTCATCTCCGTGGAGGATGAAACACGTCCGGCGTACGATCTGGAACAGCTGAAGAAAACGTATGGCGCTAGTCTGATCAGCGCCTATATTGAAGCATTTGAAACAAAGACGGATGCGCAGTCACAGAAGGCGCTCGACTATGGTCTCGAGGCGCTGCTGGCGGCACGCAGGAACGGCTGAAAAAAAGATTGCGGGAGGCGTAGAAGATGAAAATAGAAAAACTGGAAATCCGCAATTTTGGAAAAATGCAGAACCGCACACTGGAATTTTCCGATGGGATTCAGCTCATCAGCGGGGAAAATGAGAGCGGAAAATCGACCGTCCATACCTTCATCCGCAGCATGCTGTTCGGCATGACACGCGGCCGGGGGCGGGCGGCAAAAAATGATGTCTACAGTCGTTATGAGCCATGGGAAAATCCGGCATACTATGCGGGAGAGATGGTGCTTGAAAGCGGCGGCAAACGGTTCCGCCTGACCCGGAATTTCGGGCGGCAGAACGCCAATGCAAAGCTGGTGTGCCTGACGGACGGCGAGGTGCTCTCCGTGGAGGACGGCGATCTTTCCATGCTGCTCGGCGGTGTCAGTGAGATTGTGTATGATAATACGGCTTCGATCGGGCAGTTAAAAGGCAGAACCGAGGAAGGGCTTGCGGATGAGCTGCGGAACTATATGGCAAATTACCAGGGGAGCAGCGATGGAGAGCTCGATGTGGCGGCGGCGCTGGATCTGCTGAAGCAGAAGAGAAAGCGCCTGGAGCAGGAACAGAAAAAGACGCTGGCGGGACTGGAAAAACGGAAGGAAGAACTTGAGACGAAAATTTCCGTTTTTACGGAGGAGTGCCGTCAGAGCGAGGAGAATCTGCAGCAGGCGAAAGAGCAGATGAAGCGGGATATTTATCAGAAGGATGTGCCGATCGAACGGGTGCGGAAGATGAAAAAAGAATCTCGGAAGAGCCGCAAATGGGGTGCCGCGTGCGTGGCGCTGGCTGGATTTCTCTTGTTCTTATGCATTCTGCAGTTCTTCCATATTGATTCGCTGCTGACGAGAACGGGACTCGGGCTTGCGATTGCGGCGCTCTTGTATCTGGCGTACAGTCTGTTCCGTCACCGGAAAACGGAGGTCGAGCAGGTCGTGACGGAGCCGGAGGAGCAGGCGATCCGCCGCCAGCAGTGGAATGTGGACCGCCTGAAGCAGGAGCTGGGGCAGAAACAGACGGTGCTGTCGAACTTGCAGAGTGAATACGAAGAGCTCTGCATTTCCATGACGGAAAAAGATCATCTGCAGGAAGAACTCGATGCGCTTTCCCTGGCGGGGGAGGCGATCCAGAGTCTCTCCGTACAGATGCAGAGCCGGATCGGCGACCGCTTAAAACAGCAGATGTCAAAAACGCTGTCATCGCTGACGAATGGTCGCTATCTGCAGGTGAATATGGATGAGAATCTGCGGATCGGTCTTCACACCGCAGAAGAATATGTGCCGCTTGAACAGGTCAGCCGCGGCACGATCGAGCAGGCGTACTTTGCGCTCCGCATGGCGGCGATGGATGTGCTCTGCGGCGAGGAGGAGCTGCCGGTGATTCTCGATGAATCGTTTGCGTTTTACGATGAAAACCGGCTGAAAGAAACTTTGAAATGGCTGGCGGAAAACCGGACGCAGGTGCTGCTCTTTACGTGTCAGAAGCGGGAGGAGGAAGCACTCTCGGAGATGGGAATTCCGTACCGGAAAATTGTGCTTTAAGTAATGCGGCTCGCAGAGAATCGGTGAGTTGTGGTTTGGAAATAAAGGAGAATAGAAGTTATGCTGACAATAGGATGTCATTTATCATCGTCCAAAGGATATCTTGCCATGGGAAAAGAGGCGGTGTCCATCGGGGCGAATACCTTTCAGTTTTTTACAAGAAACCCGAGAGGAAGCAAGGCGAAAGCCATCGACGAGGCGGATGTCGCAGCGTTTCTTTCTTACAGTAAGGAGCATGGAATCGAGCGCATTTTGGCACATGCGCCGTACACGCTGAATCCGTGCTCGAAGGATGCGCACACGAGAGAGTTTGCATGGATGACGATGGCGGATGATCTGAAACGGATGGAGTATACGCCGGGAAACTGCTACAATTTCCACCCGGGCAGTCATACCGGACAGGGGGCGGAAGAGGGAATCCGTCTGATTTCGGAGATGCTGAATGAAATTTTAAAACCGGAGCAGACGACCACGGTGCTGCTTGAGACGATGGCAGGAAAAGGAACCGAAGTCGGCCGCTCGTTTGAGGAGCTGGCGGCGATTCTGGAGCGCGTGGAATTAAAAGACCACATGGGTGTCTGCCTAGATACGTGCCATGTGTACGATGCGGGATACGATATTGTGGATCACCTCGATGATGTGCTTGAGAGGTTCGACCGCGTGGTAGGACTTTCGAAGCTGAAAGCGGTTCATCTGAACGACAGCAAGAATCCGTTTGAGAGCCATAAGGACCGCCATGAGAAGATCGGCGAGGGATCGCTGGGACTTGCGGCATTTGAGCGGATTGTGACACATCCGGCGCTGGCGGGACTGCCGTTCTATCTGGAAACACCGAATGAGCTGGACGGATATGCAAAAGAGATCGCGCTGCTGCGCGGGTTTGCGAAATAGAGGAAGAAGGTAAGAGAAAGTGGAAAACACGAGAGAGAAGAATAAAAGATCTGACGGAAGAAAAAAGACGTATTTCGACAGGGAAAATAAAAAGAAAGCTGTTCGTATCGAGAAAACAAAGAGCGTGGCACCGGAAAAAGGAAAGCAGAAAAAGAGTTCATCATCGTCGAAATGTCCTTATCAGAAAAAATGCGGCGGATGCACATATCTGAACCTCTCCTACGAAGAGCAGCTCGCGAAAAAAGAGCAGTTCCTGAAGAAGACTCTGAAGGGCATCGTCCCGGTCAAAGGCATGGTTGGCATGGAAAATCCTTATCATTACCGGAATAAAGTCAATTCCGCCTTTGCACGCAAAAAAGACGGAACGATCATATCCGGCATTTATGAAAAGGGCACACACAAAGTGGTTCCGGTCGATGAGTGCCTGCTCGAGGATCAGCGTGCCGATGCCATCATCCGCGATATCCGCAGTCTGCTGAAGAGCTTCAAAATCATGATCTACAACGAGGACAGCGGCTACGGCCTCCTGCGCCACGTCATGGTGCGCACCGGCTTTGCTTCCGGCGAGATCATGGTCGTCCTCGTCTGCGTATCACCAGTCTTCCCGTCAAAAAACAACTTCGTAAAGGCCCTGCGCAAACTCCACCCGGAGATCACCACGATCGTACTGAACGTCAACGACCGCACCGACAGCATGGTACTCGGAAAACGCGACATTGTCCTCTTCGGACGCGGCTACATCGAGGATGAACTCTGCGGCTGCACCTTCCGCATCTCCCCGCAGTCCTTCTACCAGGTCAACCCGGTTCAGACGAAAAATCTGTACGAAAAAGCCATTTCCATGGCTGGCCTTACCGGAAACGAGCGCGTCATGGATGCTTACTGCGGAATCGGAACCATCGGTCTGATTGCATCCCGCGACGCGAAAGAAGTCATCAGCGTTGAACTGAATCCGGACGCAGTGCGTGATGCGGTAACCAATGCAAAACGAAACGGAATCAAAAACGTTTCCTTCTACCAGAACGACGCAGGCGCTTTCATGGTTTCCATGGCAGAGAAAGGGGAAAAAGCGGATGTTGTTTTCATGGACCCGCCAAGAGCCGGAAGTGATGAAGCCTTTTTATCTTCTGTCGTGATGCTGGCACCGGAGAAAATCGTCTATATCTCCTGCAATCCGGAGACACTGGCAAGGGATCTTCGTTACCTGACGAAACACGGTTACCGGGCAGAAGAGGCGTGGGGATATGACATGTTTGCGTGGTCGGAACATGTGGAAACGGTTGTTCTTTTGTCCCAACAAAAACCAGATGACACGATAGAGATCGACTTAGACTTAGATGAGCTGGATGCAACCAGTGCAGAGACGAAAGCGACCTATCAGGAAATCAAAGATTATGTGCTGAAAGAATTTGGCTTGAAGGTTTCAAATTTATATATTTCTCAAATCAAAAGGAAATGTGGAATCGAAGTAGGAGAGAACTATAATCTGCCAAAGACAGAAAATCCAAAAGTGCCACAGTGTCCGAAAGAGAAAGAAGATGCTATCAAGGCTGCCCTGAAATATTTTGCGATGATCTAAGGATATCGCTGATTTCAAGGAGGAATAACACATGAAAAGCACATTTGAAAAAATGGGTGGAACCTACACACTGGGAGCAGACGGAATTTACTATCCGAATCTTGTCAGTACAGATGAAGAACCGCATTATGGAAAATATGGAATGCTGCGGAAAACGTATCTGAAAGAGCATCGTCCGGCAATGTATTCTCTGTATATGTTGGAAGACAGATTGACAGAACATCTGAATGCTGTGGACGATGAAGCACAGGAGAGGATGGGTATTCTGGTGCGTCAGATGATGGAGAAGCAAGGCGTTACGGAAGAATTGAAAGCTCGTGATCAGATGGTGTGGGTTGGAGCTGTAAATAATATCCGGAATGCAGCAGAAGAGATTGTGTTAAAAGAACTGATTTACAGGTAAACAAAGAGCTGAACAAGTAGGACGAAAAATCCTGTTTGTTCAGCTTTTGTGTTTATAAGGGGCCAAAGAAGCAAATTACAATTCTATAGAAAGTGATCTTTTCTAAGTTTCGGAGGCTGGTTTTTTCCGTCATAGTTATAAGTTGCCGATTTAATTATTCCATAGTATGGCTTAAAAAATATTCGAATATAACTTTGTAGAAATAATCATGATGGGGAGATTATTTGATGAATTATGTGCTAATATTCTGCAATTCTACTGCTGGTCGATTGATTTATGCACACTCTCATTATAATATGTGTGCAGGAGGTGGATATATGTATCAGATAAGTAATGAAAAATTCGGTTTATTTGTAACCGAATTAAGAAAGGAGGAGGGAACCATAATGGAAAAATGCAAGGTAATTGCGATTGCCAACCAGAAGGGTGGAACAGGTTATGAAAAGTAAGTTATTATGCAAAGTGGAGCCCACATTTTGTTGATTATATAAAGTATACGGGCTCTTTAGACTTTGCATAATTCGGGAGACGAATACGAACGTCTGGGAACCCTTTCTTTATTAGCCGGTATTGATCTGCTTACAGGAGAAGCAATCTCATTGGTAAGTGAAACACATAAGAGTTCTGATTTTATCGAATTTTTTAAAATATTGGATAAAAAGTACCCACTGCAGGATACCATCAGAATCATCCTGGATAACCACTCAGCACACACTTCCAAAGAAACACAGCGATTTCTGGATACAATGCCAAAAGGACGGTTTAAATTTGTATTCACGCCTAAACATGGGTCTTGGCTAAACATGATTGAAAGTTTCTTCAGCAAGATGACCAAGCAAATGCTACGTGGAATCCGTGTCAACACCAAGCAGGAATTGGAAGAACGAATTTACCAGTATTTTGAGGAGATCAATCGAGAGCCCGTAGTTTATCATTGGAAGTATAAAATGGATGAAATCAGCGAAGCTGAAGTATCATCACTTTAATATAGCAGTTATTTATTATTCAATGTACTAGTATAGAAAACAATATATAGTATTGCCTGGTGATTCTATGTACAATATTCTGGTGTCGTGGAGCGCTATTTGGTATCAAACGGCAGTAAATACTACGGTGATCAAACGCTGTTTTTGACCATTTTTTCAAACGTTTTTTAGAAGTTTTGAGATATTTTTAGTGTGTATTGCCCCCCTTCATTATGGCATTGAAATGTTTTTAATGCAAACCCAGAGAATACGCCAAAACATTTGATACATAAACTTATGTAAATTTATATTGCTCCCATTTTTTCTTTATGGTAATCTAAATTTAGAGAACGTTACCAGTGAACTAATTGTACAGGAGGAATAGAATCTCGAAAATTACAGGATGAAGAATTGACATGTAAGGCATATTTGATTTGGCATCGGCAAAAAAATATGTCTGAGGAGTTAAAGAACTTAAAGGAAGTATGTAAAAATATAACGGAGAGGGAGTGGTAGTATGCTGCAAACAGTTTTGATCAAACCGGCATCCGGACTTTGCAATATGCAATGTGATTACTGTTTTTATTGTGATGAAGCTGCCAAAAGGGACGTTGCATCGTATGGAATGATGGAAATCGAAACCATTGAAATATA
>ENA-OQED01000159-OQED01000159.1-human-gut-metagenome-genome-assembly--contig:-NODE-159-length-27326-cov-1.380051_pt1 | contig 27326 bp, 22 predicted proteins | sample MGYA00242790_ERZ504625 | MGnify/ENA primary metagenome ERZ504625 (study PRJEB26092, sample SAMD00036345) | human gut metagenome | host: Homo sapiens | study: EMG produced TPA metagenomics assembly of...
CCGCAAAATTTTGCGGTTTTGGCGCATCCAAAATTTTGGGCAAAATTTATGCCTTAAGAGAACAAATCGCAGGGCACATTGCATCATGGATAAAAATCACACCGAGAAAAAGCACGGTTTTGCATCTTCAGATGCAAAATGAGGGGCATACTGTACGGCCCTCAAGTGATTTTTCTGGAGACGGTTGCAAAATCTTGCATTTTACAACCCTCCCTTTCCTCCTTTAAATTCCATGGACAGAAAAACAAAAAGCGGGAAACACCGTTTGGCATTTCCCGCTGATCGAAAACAATCGCGCTTTCGCTCCCTACGTTGGCATTATCCAAATCAGGTGTAAGGGTCGAAGTTGATGACTTCCTCTCAGCCTGCTCACAAGCTCCCCTGTCCATATTTTATTGTTGCAGTTTTACTATAGCACAAGCGCGCCTAACCTGTCAAACAGTATTTCCCGCGCCTTTTGTCCGATTGCCGTGCGCGCTCACCCTTCTGCTTGCAACCGCTTCAATAAAGCCATGAGGATAACGCCCGCAGCCGCAAACAGCGCCGCTAGAGGCCACAGGGTTGCAAAGGAAAAGCCTTCCCCCACCATCAACGCATATCCCCATGCCGCTGGAAACAGCTTCCCCAGCATCTCGAAAAACCGCGGAAGCAAATCGATGGGGAACAAAATGCCTGACAGCATGATAGACGGTAGAAAAAACAGCTGCGAGATCATGGTGAGCTTTGCCTGATTTCTCACCGCCAGCCCTAACACACTTCCGATACTCAGCGATACTGCAATCAAAACCGCAAGCGAGCAAGCATACTGCGGCAGGCTTGCTGGAAGCGCCGCGTCAAAGGCAAAGGGGGCTGCGACGCAGATGATTACAGACATCATTGAAAGATGGAGAAACGCAGATATAGCCATTGATACCAGCCCAAGATATAACGGCACGCCATTGGCTCTGTACATTTTCTTGATATCGCTTCCGTACACCTCCGCCAGGGAGGGCGGCAGCCCGATCAACGCGCCCATGGTTACGCCCATGACCGTCATAGATTGAATCAGCGTGGCTTTTGCCTCCGGGTTTATGGAGGTAAAAATTCCGCCCATGATGGCAAAAAACAGGAGAGGAACGACATAACAGGTAATGAGCAGCGACTTGCTGCGAATATCCAGCCTCCACTGCAAAGCCAAGCCATAGAAAAACGCGCTCATTCGCCATGCCCCCTTGCAATTTCTAAAAAATCTTGTTCCAACGTTCCCCGATCAATTTCAATATCCAGCACAGCAATGCCCTGGCGCTTCAACTTCTCAAGCAACTCCAGCAGGGTCTCTGCAATATGGTCGGAATGATACGTTTCAGTGCCCCGTCCGGTTGTTATGCGAATGGCATAGCGTTTTCCGATTTTTGCGGTCAGTTGTGCGACCGTGCCCAGATATGCGAGGTTTCCGCCATTCAAAATTGCAATGCGGTCGCACAGGCTTTCAACCTCCGCCATATCGTGGCTGGCCAAAACAATGGTTTTCCCCTGCGCTTTCAGCTTACGGATCTGATCATGCAGCGAGCTCCTTCCTTCCACATCAAGCCCGGCCGTGGGCTCATCGAGAAAGATGATATCAGGATCACTGATTAAGGCAAGCGCGAGGTGGAGCCGCCTTTTTTGACCCGTGGACAGGTCTGCATATTGCTTTTTTGCCAGCTCTTGGATGCCGAGGGAGGCAAGCATGGAGCGATCTGCCTCCACCCGGTTCCATTTTGCAAATAGCCGCACCGCCTCCATCGGCCTAATGTGGGATGGGAGGGAGGCCGATTGCAGCTGAATCCCCATCCTTCCATCCGCTACAACACTGCCGCCATCATACTTGCGCAATCCTTCCATACATTCCAGGGCCGTGGTTTTTCCAGCGCCGTTCACGCCGAGCAACGCAAAAACTTCACCTTTGGATACATGAAACGTGAGCCCCTTCAGCACAGCATGATCGCCGTAGCTTTTCCTAAGCTCATTTACCTGAATGGCTTCCTTCAATTTGGCCCCTCCTCAAATGGATTAACGCCAGATTTGTAAAGTAAACGCTCAAGGCTGGTTCGATAAACGCATTGGCGGCGGTTTGTTTTTGCTTCCATTCATTATCCAGCCCATCGAATTTTCCAACCTCCATCAGAAGCGACAGAATCTCCCGATCCCCGCCTGTGAACTCCGTCACCATCTGCCAAAACGCTTCGGCAAAAGCTTGGCCTTTTTCGCTTTCGGGCGATACGCCGTCCCCCTGAAGCCGTATCGCCTCGCTTTGCAGGTTATGAAAGGTTTCAATCATCTTCAAACCGCTGGTTTGATCAAAACGGCTCCGGATATGATCAAGCGTCCGGTCGTCAAAATGCTTAATCAGCCAGTAGAACGTATTATTCATTTGAAGGTTTACGATAATGTCGGCATACTTTTTAAAATTTACCGATTGCATTTGGAGCACCTCGGCCTTCAGCGCCTCGATCTCCCGCAGGGATTCCGACAGGACCTCGATCTTTTCCTGCACGGCGGCTGCCTGCTCAGAGAGCGCCTGCGCAACATCGGCAGGAGTGTTCAGGGAGCTCAATCGGTTTTTGATATCGTCCAATGAAAACCCCAAATGTTTCAGAGACAGAATCTGATGAAGCCGAATCAAGTCCTTATCCGCATAGAGCCTGCGCCCGCCCGCGCTCTCTGCCGAGGGGGAAAGCAGGCCCTGCCTATCATAATATTGCAGCGCGCGGACGGTAACTCCCATTTTTTTCGCCACTTCTCCCACAGTCATATACCCTGGCGGAATCGCCTTATCGTGCTTGTCATGAATCATTTTCATCACCCGTTTTTGCATCAGTGTACCCCTGTACATTGATGCTTACAAAATATCAGAGAGAAGGGCACAGCCTTCATGGATTGTTGTGCTGCTATTGTCATTATACTTCATTCCCTTACGTCACAAGCAAGCCCTTTTATTAAAGCGCAGCGAAATAACAATGCAAGGCTTGCCGCAAACATATGGAGCAAAGGGATACGCGCTGCTTACGAGAGCGGCCAGCCACCTGATATTTGTATTCTTTGCATATTTAAAGGAAATCCAAAAAGTAACTGCGTATAAGCGCTTCCTATGCATTCTACAAATCAGAGCAATTGTATGATTTGTAAAAAAAACCTATACCGATGGTATAACCACCTGTATAGGTTTTTCCATATTCCATTTATCCGCAGCGGCAAATCGCAATGTGCGCTTACCTTCCGCGGTTTGCCGCGGCGGCCTTTGCCGCTTCTGCCTGATCGGCCTGCATGTGGCACTTTTTATACTTTTTTCCGCTTCCGCAATAGCAGGGATCGTTCGGCCCAGGCTTTTTATCCTTGCGCACCGGGCGCGCCTTATCAGAGCCGTCGGACGCGCCGCTGGTAGAGGTAATTTTTGCCTGCTGCTCGCGGCGGACGTCCTCCTCGCTGCGCACCGGCACAGTCAGCATAATGCGCACGGTGCCCTCGCGGATAGAAGTGGTCATCTCGTCGAACATATCGAAGCTCTCCAGCCGGAAGGCAACAACCGGGTCCTGCTGGCCGTAAGCACGCAGGCCGATGCCCTTTTTGAGCTCATCGAGCGCGTCGATATGCTCCATCCAGCGCGCATCCACATTATCGAGCAACACCTTGCGTTCAAGCTGGCGCATGATTTCGGGCGTGAATTTCTCTTCCCGCTCATTATAAAGCGCATGCGCGCGCTCGATGAGCGTATCCTGCAATGTGTCGCGGTCGATCTCGCCTTCGATATCCTCCGGCTTTACCAACCATTGATAATTCTCATGCAGCGCCTTGGGGTTCCAATCCGCCTTTTCATTGCCGGCGGGACAATACAGATCAATGGCCTGCGTGATCGTCTCGTCAATCATCTTGAGGATTGTCGGCTTCAGATCCTCGCCGTCGAGCACCATATCTCGCTGCTTGTAGATCAGCTCTCGCTGGCGGTTGATGACGTCGTCGAACTGCAACACGTTTTTGCGAATTGCAAAGTTGCGGGATTCCACCTTACGCTGTGCGCTCTCAATGGAATTGGAGACGAGTTTCAACTCAATCGGCGCATCCTCCAGCCCACGGGCTGCGAAGGAATCGGCAAGGTTCGCCATCCGATCGCCGCCGAACAGGCGGAACAGGTCATCCTGCAAGGAGAGGTAAAAGCGGCTTTCACCGGGATCCCCCTGACGGCCGGAACGGCCGCGCAGCTGGTTATCAATCCGGCGGGATTCATGCCGCTCCGTGCCGATGATGAAGAGGCCGCCAGCCTGGCGCACCTTTTCCGCTTCCTCGGCAATCTCCTCCTTATATTTCTTGTCAAGCTCAGTAAAAGTGCGGCGTGCATCCAGAATCTCCTGATCGTCTGTCTCCGCGAAACCAGTCGCCTCGCTGATGAGTTCCTCACGAATCTGCATGCGGCGCATCTCCGCTTTAGCCAAGTATTCGGAGTTACCGCCAAGCATGATATCCGTGCCGCGGCCCGCCATATTCGTGGCGATCGTCACCGCGCCGAACTTACCGGCTTGGGCAATGATCTCCGCTTCCTTCTCATGATATTTCGCATTGAGCACTTCATGCTTGATACGGCGCTTTTTGAGCATCGCGCTCAAAAGCTCGGACTTTTCAATGGAGATCGTGCCCACCAGCACAGGCTGGCCCTTTTTATGGCACTCCTCGATTTGGTCAATCACAGCTTTATATTTCGCTTCCGTCGTTGCATACACTGCATCCGGGTGGTCGTCGCGCACCATCGGCTTATTGGTAGGGATTTCGACGGCATCGAGCTTATAAATCTCCTGGAATTCCTCGCTCTCCGTCATTGCCGTGCCGGTCATACCGGAGAGCTTTTCATACAGGCGGAAATAATTCTGGAAGGTGATGGTCGCAAGCGTCTTGTTCTCTGACTCAACCTTCACGCCCTCCTTGGCCTCGATCGCCTGGTGCAAACCCTCGCTATAGCGGCGGCCGAGCATGATGCGGCCGGTGAACTCATCCACAATGAGCACCTGCCCATCCTTCACCACATAATCCACATCGCGCTTCATTACGCCCTGCGCGCGGATAGCCATGTTGATGTGGTGCTGGACTGTAACGTTGTCGAGATCCATGAGGTTGTCCACATGAAAGTAGCTTCCGCCTTTTTCACTCCCTCTTTGGTGAGCACGGCCGTTTTGGCTTTTTCATCAACGATATAGTCGCGTCCGCCTCTTCCTCGGCGTTTTTCTTCGTATCCTGCTCCTTGATGCGCACCACCTTCAAACGCTTGGCGAACTCATTCGCCTGGCGGTAAAGGTCGGTGGAGGCGTCGCCCTTACCGGAGATAATCAGCGGCGTGCGCGCTTCGTCGATCAAGATAGAGTCCACTTCATCGACGATGCCGAAATTATGGCCACGCTGCACCTTCAACTCTTTATAGGGCACCATATTATCACGCAGGTAGTCAAAGCCCATCTCGTTGTTTGTGCCGTAGGTGATATCCGCCGCGTAGGCTTCCCTGCGCTCCGCGTCGTTTTTCTCATGGACAATCAGGCCGACCTTCAACCCCAAGAAGCGGTAAACCTTGCCCATCCACTCCGAGTCACGCCGGGCGAGGTAATCATTGACCGTGACGACATGCACCCCCTTGCCGGATAAGGCATTGAGGTATGCGGGCAGGGTAGCGACGAGCGTTTTGCCCTCACCGGTTTTCATCTCAGCGATGCGGCCTTGATGCAGGATGATGCCGCCGACAACCTGCACGGGAAAATGCTTCATCCCCAATACGCGCCAAGAAGCCTCCCGGCAGGCGGCAAACGCATCCGGCAGGATATCGTCAAGCGTTTCCCCGTTTGCGAGCCGCTCCCTGAGCGCAGGGGTCACGGCCTGCAGCTCCTCATCCGTTTTAGCGGCGTATGTTTCCTCCAAGGCAAGCACCTTATCCCGCAGGGGAAGAACGCGCTTTACCTCCTTTGCGGAATAGTCGCCAAACAGTTTTTTTAAAAATCCCATTCTACAAGTCTCCTCAGTATGGTTTTGGAAAAGCCCCTTCTAATATTTGGCAATTCCATCATGCCGGTCCTTTCCTAAAAAAGGGCGGCAGGCATAAAAATCCACAATGTTTTTTCATTATAGCACACCGCCTGCAAAAAATATATAACTTTTTGATGAATTTCCGTTTTGCCGTGAAGCACTCTGGCCGAGCGGTGATTTTCCATAAATTTTCAGATGCAAAATGTACCGTTCCAGCTCAAAAATGCAGATACTGAACTCTGTAATGAATTCCCGGCGATGCGTTTTGACGCAAAAAGGAGGGTGCTGTATGAAGGTCAGCGATCCCATCAAACGGGCCGTCCCGTTTTGCCTGTGTCTATGCATACTCTGCTGCCTCCTGCCCGCCATTGCCGCCATCTCAGGAAGCACCGCTTCCATCAAACTCTGCATCCTATCTGACCTGCATTATCTTGCCGCCGCCGATCAAGCGGCGGCAGATGGAAACGAGTGGCGGCTATATGGCGAGAGCGCACCGGCAACGGAAGAAGCGATTGAGGCTGTGATCCGCCAACGGCCCGATGTGCTGCTTCTTACAGGCGACCTGACCAGCGGCGCAGGCCGCGCAAGCGCGGAGGAATTGGCGCAAAAGCTGCAAAAGGTTGAGCAGGCAGGGATCCGCGTATTCGTCATCAATGGCGAAAGCGACATGAGCGGCGGCCTATCCCCCGCCGAATTCCGGGATATCTTCCATGCGTACGGCTACGACGGCGCGGACAGCGCCGCCTACTATCAGCCCCAGCCTTCAGAAGAGGCGGTACAAGGCAGCCTTTCCTATGCGGTTACGCCAAAGCCCGGCATCCGCCTGCTCATGATTGACAGCGAAGCCCATGAACAGGGCGTTGAGGGCGGCGCAATCTCCGACGGGTTAATGAAATGGGTGTTGCAGCAGGCAGATAGAGCCCGGCAAAATGGTGAAACGCTGATCGCTGGCATACACCGCCCCTTATTGGCGCATCAATCCGGCGCCCGATCGGCCTCTTTTAACGGCACGATCCATAATAGCTCCGAAATCGCGCGGCAGTTTGCCAACGCGGGGCTCTCCTATTTTTTCACCGGGCATATGCACGAAACGGATGTTGCGCAATACACCTCTCCGGAGGGGAACTGGCTTTTGGATATGGAAACGGGCTCCCTCGTTACCTATGGCGCTCCGATCCGCACCGCAACGGTAGAAGGCGGGCAAATCACTCTCCAATCAGAGAGCGTCAAGGAAATCACCTGGCAAGGCCAGCGAATCGATTATCAGGAGCATCTGCGGCAATCCCTCTTTTCGGAAACTGCCTTTGCTCGTTATGCGATGCGCTTTTTAGACGGTCCACTCAACACGCTTGAATCGGATGGGCTTAAAAAAGGGGTTGAAACGCTCGCAAAAACCGGCGAGCTCGATTCAGCCCTACAAAAAGCAATTCAATCCGCGCTGCAACAGCCGCTTGCGATCAATCTCAGCGGCAACCTTAACTTGACGCTCCGGCTTGACGGCGCAGACACCGTTCTGGTTGAGAGCTCCGCCTCTTTCCTCCTGCCCGCCCTGCGCATCTCTATTTCCAGCGACCTGATCCCTATGGCGCACGATCTATTTGCCCAATTCGACGACCAATGGCTCACAGCGGACGCCAGCGGAAAGAGCCCGCTCCGAAAGGAGGTGGAGCAAATAGTCGAAAAGCTTTGCAGAAGCGCCCTATCGCAGACCGCCAGCGGCCAGCCTTACACAGTCAGCGATTTCCTTACCGAGCTGATGCTCGCCCACAGCGTTGGGCAGGAAGAGCCAAACGCCAGCTTCTCCGCTCTGCTCGAGCAGCTAAATCCCGCGCTGACCCAGGCGCTGATTACCGAGCAGCTGCTCCCCGCCGCCGCTTCCCTCTGTGACAAAATGCTCAGCGACCTAAAGCTGGACGCCTCCTATTTATCAAGCGGGGCGGGCGCGCTGTGGAAGCCCGCATTGGGAATTGTCTCCTCCATGCGGGCTGGAACACTGGCAAAGCTTGCTGGATTCTCAGCCGCAGACATGCTGAAAAAAGCCTTCACAGACGAAAGAATGCGCCAGATTGGAGCATTTGTTTCCGGCCTTGCAGCCGGCTTTTATGTGGATACGGAAGGGGTGGACGACCGCGTGGACGGCTCCGGCGTGCGGTATAGAGACGGCAGTGGCGTACTGCTGACGGAAATTCCCTCCGAAGCATCTGTTCCGGAAGATTTTGTTCTGTTACAGACCACTGAAGTCATTTCGGCACAACCGGTCTCCCAGGCCGGGCAAACGCGCACTACGGCCACATCTGTGACGGCATCCGCGCTGACGCCAGCCGGACCCTCGGCACTGCCTTCTGCCCCGCTGCGCCCGCCCTCGTCTCCCCCAGCTGCTAAGGCCACCGTTGGAACGCCCTTCGTCACCACCACGCTTCCGGCAATCCTCTTCATGGCAGCAGCTGCCTTTGCGGCATCCGATTACCGGCGTTTTTAAGCGCTGCCATTCCGCTGGGGCGAACGCCTCATCAGTGTGACAGTTTTTTAACAATCTTCCCCTTCAGGTTTAGAGCCTTTGCTACTTGCAAATTATTCCGTCGTGTTATACAATATTTACCGCGTGAAATAGAAAAGAAACGCCCAAACAGAAGTAGAACACGGGTTGGGGGTTTGGCGCCGTGTAATTCTCGCGGCTTGCTGCCCGCCCAGATGAAAGGAATGGTCATTCATGGACGCACTGAACAAAAAAACGATCGAGGATATCGACGTAGCAGGCAAGAAGGTGCTCGTTCGCTGTGACTTCAACGTGCCGCTGAAAGACGGCGTAATCACCAGCGATAAGCGCATTGTCTCCTCCCTTCCCACGATAAAATATCTGCTTGACCACAATGCCAAGGTGATCCTCTGCTCCCACCTCGGCCGCCCGAAGGGCGAGGTAAACCCCGAATTTTCCCTTGCTCCCGTTGCAAAGCGCCTTTCTGAGCTGCTGGGCAAAGAGGTCAAGATGGCTTCCGACGTAGTGGGAGAAAGCGCGCAGGCGCTTGCCGCCTCCCTACAGGACGGCGAAGCGATGCTGCTGGAAAATGTGCGCTTTGAAAAGGGCGAAACCAAAAACGACCCCGAACTGAGCAAGAAATTTGCGGCCCTGGCCGATATCTTTGTGAATGACGCATTTGGCTCAGCGCACCGCGCACACTGCTCCACCACAGGCGTTGCCGATCATCTCCCTGCCGTGTGCGGCTACTTGATCCAGAAAGAAATCTCCGTGATGGGCACTGCGCTTGCCGACCCGAAGCGTCCCTTCGTCGCCATTCTCGGCGGTGCGAAGGTTTCTGATAAAATCGGCGTGATCACCAACCTGATCGACAAGGTGGACACCCTCATCATCGGCGGCGGCATGGCCTACACCTTCTTCAAAGCGCTCGGCCATCCGATCGGCACCTCCATCTGCGAGGAAGATAAGGTTCAGCTTGCAGGCGAAATGATGCAGAAGGCAAAGGAGAAAGGCGTTAAATTCCTCATCCCGGTCGATAATAAGGTCGGCAAGGAATATAAGCCGGACACAGAATCCATGGCTGTTGATTCCGACGATCTGCCGGAGGGCTGGATGGGCCTTGATATCGGCCCGCGCACCGAAGCGCTTTTTGCAGATGCAATCAAAGGCGCAGGCACCGTTGTTTGGAATGGCCCGATGGGCGTTTCGGAGTGGGATAACTTCGCAAGCGGCACCATCGCGGTTGCCAAAGCGGTTGCGGACAGCGGCGCGATCTCCATCATCGGCGGCGGCGACTCTGCGGCGGCCGTGCAAAAGCTCGGATTTGCCGATAAGATGACCCATATCTCCACCGGCGGCGGCGCTTCCCTCGAGTTCCTTGAGGGTAAGGAGCTCCCCGGCATCGCGTGCCTCAACGATAAATAAGAACCTTGCAGGGCGGGAGCGTTCCCGCGCCCTCTGGCGCGGCGCATTCCGCCCTTTGGATGTATCATGATCAATTTTAAAGGAGCGTATCGCGTTATGAACAAGCAACTGCGCAAAGCCGTTATCGCCGGCAACTGGAAAATGAACAAAACCCCCTCTCAAACCACTGCTCTGGTTGAGGAAATGAAGCCCCTTGTAAAGGGCGCCGATTGCGACGTCGTCATCTGCGTGCCATATGTAGACCTACAGGCGGCGATAGAGGCCACAAAAAGGCTCCAACATCAAGGTTGGCGCAGAAAATTGCCATTGGGAAAAGAGCGGCGCCTACACCGGCGAAATTTCTACGGAGATGCTCACGGAGATGGGCGTAGAGTATGTTGTGATCGGCCACAGCGAGCGCCGCACCTATTTTGGTGAGACGGATGCGACCGTCCAAAAGCGCGTGCGTGCCGCACTGGACGCAGGCCTCACAGTAATCCTCTGCGTGGGTGAAACGCTCGAGCAGCGCGAGCAGGGTATCACGTTTGAAATCGTTGGCATGCAGACAAAAGTCGCCCTCGGTGGCGTATCCAAAGAGGAGCTTGCCCGCGTAATCATCGCCTATGAGCCTGTTTGGGCCATCGGCACCGGCCGCACCGCTACTTCGGAGCAGGCCAATGAGGTGAACCACTACATCCGCACAGTTGTTGCAGACCTCTACGACCAGGCGGCGGCAGATGCTTTCGTCGTCCAGTACGGCGGCTCAATGAACGCAAAAAATGCGGCGGAGCTACTTGCCCAGCCGGATGTGGATGGTGGGCTGATCGGCGGCGCTTCGCTGAAGGCTGCGGATTTTGCGCAGATCGTGGAAGCCGCTTCCAAATAACCATTGTAACCCAAGCGGGCGGGATGGCAGCCCGCCCGCTTTTCTTTTCAAATTTAGGAGGAACCATTAAATATGAAAAAGCCCCTTGTTTTATGCATTATGGATGGCTTCGGCCACAATCCATCCGACTATGGCAATGCCATCACCGCGGCGAAAACGCCCCGGCTCGACAAGTTGATGGCGGAATGCCCGATGACTTATATTGGCGCCTCCGGCATGGATGTCGGCCTGCCGGACGGGCAGATGGGCAACAGCGAAGTGGGCCACACCAATATTGGCGCAGGCCGTGTGGTTTACCAAGAGCTGACGCGCATCACCAAATCCATCGCTGACGGCGAATTTTTTGAAAACCCAGCCCTTACCGGCGCGGTGCAGTCGGCAATTGACCATGATTCCGCCCTGCATCTAATCGGCCTAATGTCAGATGGCGGCGTACACAGCCATAACACGCACCTTTGGGCGCTCGTGGAGCTTGCAAAGCGCATGGGGCTGAAAAAAGTTTATGTCCACTGCTTGCTCGACGGCCGCGACGTGCCCCCCACCTCCGGCGCAGATTTTGTTGCGGAGTGTGAAAGGAAGCTCAAAGAAATCGGTGTGGGTAAAATCGCCACCGTGATGGGCCGTTACTACGCAATGGATCGCGACAATCGTTGGGAGCGTGTGGAAAAGGCCTACGCCGCCATGGTATACGGCGAGGGCAACCAGGCGGAAGATCCGGTTGCAGCCATCCGCACATCCTATCAGGAAATCGACGCGGAGGGCAAAAACATCACAGATGAATTTGTCGTGCCCACTGTCTGCTCCCATGATGCGGACGCCCGCATCATGGCGAACGACAGTGTGATCTTCTTTAACTTCCGCCCCGATCGCGCGCGTGAAATCACACGTACGCTTGTCGATCCGGAATTCACCGGATTTGTGCGCCGCAACGGCTTTTTCCCACTGCACTATGTTTGCATGACACAGTACGATGCGACGATGCCGAATGTGCAGGTCGCCTTCCGCCCGCAATCTCTGGAAAACACGTTTGGCGAATATTTGTCGAGCCTTGGCAAAACACAGCTTCGCATTGCGGAAACGGAGAAGTATGCGCACGTTACCTTTTTCTTCAACGGCGGCGTAGAAAGGACCTTCCCGGGCGAGGATCGTGTGCTGGTGCCCTCCCCGAAGGTGGCGACCTATGATCTCCAGCCGGAAATGAGCGCGCCTGAGGTGACCGACAAGGTCGTTGAACGCATTCTCAGCGGCAACTATGATGCTGTGATCTTAAACTTTGCCAACTGCGATATGGTCGGCCACACCGGCGTATTTGAAGCCGCCGTCAAGGCGGTGGAAACTGTGGACACCTGCGTGGGCCGCGTTGTTGACGCGGTGGCGCAGATGGGCGGCGCAGTGCTCATCACGGCGGATCACGGCAATGCGGATAAAATGTATGAACCGGATGGTTCCCCCTTCACGGCGCATACGACGAATCCGGTTCCTTTCATCGTTGTGGGCTACCCCTGCGAGCTGCGCGATAGCGGCCGCCTGTGTGACATTGCCCCGACGATGCTCAAAATCATGGGCCTTCCGCAGCCGAAGGAAATGACCGGGGAAAGCATCATCAAATAAAACGAATTAACACCAGGCTATCAAATGCCAACCGCGCATCCCCTTTTCAGCAGGGATGCGGCGGTTTTTGTTTTATTATTTGCATTTTAGCAAACGCGGGCGAACCAGGTTTGTTTTTTTATGCATTTTCCGCTTCCTGTTCTGCCGTTTCTTTACGCGCCTCTCCCTCTTGCCGCTTTGCAACCGTGCGGTTGAGCTTTTCCGACATACACAGCATGAGAAGGGCCAGCGCCAGCAGGAAGGCTGGGTACAGCCCAATATGAATATGCGCCGCAATCAGGCCAAACAGCGGCGGCATGAAAGTGGTGCCAACGTAGGCGCTCGCCATCTGAATACCGATGATTGCCTGTGAATTCTCCTTGCCAAAGTTTGCCGGAGTCGAATGGATCACAGACGGATATACCGGCGCACACCCCAGGCCAACAATGAGCAGCCCTGCCAATGTAAAAGCATCGTATGGAACCGGGAGCGCGATCAGCAGCACCCCGCCAATCATCGTTAGAATCCCAATGCGGATCAAACGCCGGTCGCCCAAGCGTTCCGCAACAAATCCGCAGAGGAAGCGCCCCGCCGCAATGCCGAGATAAAACAGCGAGGCAGACCATGCGGCGGTATCGGTATCCACCCCGCGAAACTGCACCAGATAGCTGCTGGCCCAAAGACCCGCCGCCTGCTCCAGTGCACAGTAGCCAAAAAACATGATAAAACGAACGGCACGCCCTTGATCTTTACGGCCCGCGGCAGGCTCAGCGCCTTTGCTGCGCTTTCCCCTTCCGCCCCTTCTAATCGGCGCCGCTTCCAGAGCGGAAGACTGAGGAATAACGCCGCTGTCAAAATCGTCTGAACAACAGCGACAGAGCGGTAGCCGTTGTTCCAGCCGAACCCTCCCGTCAGGCAATAGCTCATGATATAAGGCTGGCCGCTGCGCCAACGCTCCAAAAGCAATGCAGCCAATTCATATGGCGAGAGGAAAAATGCAGCGCCACATAATTGTTGAGCGCAGCATCCACCGCGCCCGCGCCCAGCCCATAGGGAACCGCCCACAGGCACAGCAGCAAAAACGAATGGGAAGCGGAAAACCCAAACAGCGCCGCAGCAGTCATGAACACGCTGACAGCTGTAATCACTCCCGCTCCAACCTTTCTCATGAGCCAGTCGGATAAAAGGCTGGAAACAATCGTCCCTGCGGCGATAATCATCGTGACGATCCCAGCGTAAGAAATCGGAACACCAAGCTCCTCATACATCACAGGCCACGCGGCGCCGAGCAGGGAATCCGGCAGTCCAAGGCTAATAAAAGCAATATAAATAATCGCAAGCAGCAAAAGCAGACATTCCTTTCCTGTATTCCGCACCTGGCGGCCAGGCACGATTTGGCATCGTCTATCATACCATTGGATTTTTATTTTGTACAGCAAAAAAACGGCCGCGTTACCCGGCCGTTCCACCAGCAGGGTAGAGAAGCTCCGCAATCACCGTGTTGGAGAGCAAAAATCCCTTCCGCGTCAGGCGTATGCCATCCTCATCCTGGCTCGTCAGGCCATATTGCTCCATCCGCCGGGCGCTTTCCCGCATGTAGGGCGGAATCCCACAGCCGTAACGCTGCCTGGCCAGTGATTCGATCAGGCCGTCTGCCAGCCGCATGCGTAGCATGGCATATTCTTCAAACGAGCCGCCTTCCCCATCCTGTATAGGGCCCTCCCCACGGAGGAACGCATTCCTATCACGCGGATAGAAAAAGCGCTTCCCCCCCAAAAAGGAGTGCGCCGATGCGCCAAGGCCCAGATATTCTTCCGCATTCCAATATTTCAAGTTATGCCGGCTTTCAAACCCGTGCCGGGCAAAGTTGGAGATTTCATACTGCTGAAAGCCTGCCGCTTCGAGTTCCTCGCACGCCTGTTCATAGAGATCGCATACCGTATCCTCATTCGGCAAAACAAGAGAGGCCCGCCGCTGGGCGAACGGGGTCCCCTCCTCGATTTTTAACAAATACGCACTGATGTGGCAAACTCCCGCCTGTGTGCAAAAATCAATGGAGCGGCGCAGGCTCTCCGCCGTTTGGCCCGGTATGCCGAGCATTAAATCGAGCGAAAGGTTGGAAATGCCCGCCGCCCGCGCAAGCCGAATAGATTCCGCCGCTTCCTTTACGCCCGCCCGGCGGCCCAAAGCTTTTCGCTCCTCTTCCACGGCGGATTGCAGGCCCAGGGAGATCCGGTTGACGCCCGCCTTTGCCAGCACTTCAAACAAATTCCCATCCGCATCGGAGGGGTTGCACTCCACCGTGATCTCCGCGCCACGCAGGCCATAGCAACCCCGCGCGGTTTGCACCAGCGCCGCAATACGGGCTCCACCCAGCAGGGAGGGCGTTCCGCCGCCAAGGTAGAGGGTATCCGCCGCTCGGCCAGTGCGATTCGCCCATTGCTCCAAGGATTTTTGCAAAGCCTGGGTATATGTATCCATGCACGCCGCATCCGCGCGCATCGAATAAAAATCACAATAGGGGCACTTCCCACGGCAGAACGGAATGTGAAGATATAGCCCGATCGGGTTCGCCATAACCGCCTTCCTTTCTCCACAAACAGCGTTTGTATAACACCGTAATTCACGCAACGCGAAGAGCATCCAAACGTGCCGCAAAATGCGGGCCAAAAGGAATGACCCGCAAGCGGCTTTCCTCAAAAGAACCGTTACAAATTCATAATTTTGCGGCAGCGTGTTCCCTTCCGCACTCTGAATTTCTTTGTCACAAGCATATCACATCGACTGCGAAAAGGGAATACGCCCATTTAAACGGAAAACTGCATCGGCCAGGTGAGATATTCGTTATACGGCATTTTTTCCACCGTGTAAAAGCCCGAGGGCGCTTTTAACAGCCATGGAATACGGTTGACCACCGTCGCGCAGGTGTGCTCCACCGTTGCCGGGTGCCGAACTGAACAGTCCACATTCGGCTCGCCGAAAATCTTCCAGTCGTTGAGGTCGCTCTCCTCCGGCGCATACACCTTGCCGACGCATTGGGTCACAATCGTCACGCCCTGCATCGTCTCCGTCGTCACCACGGCGGACATACCTGTGCAATCGCCCTTGGGGATGGTTCGACCGAGCGTTTTGGAATAGATATCGTCCCTGTGGAAGGTGGGAATGCATTTCTGCGATATGCTTCGGATCGTCCAACCCATTTTAGAGCAGAGCGCTTCGTTGGAATTCCAAACGTAAGCGGGCAGGCTGTCCGCGCTCGCAATTGTCTCCTCGAAATCCTCTTTGGTAAAGCCCGCGCCATGCGCCTCAGCGAGCGCAAGCCCATAATCCTCCACATTATAGCTCGTGATGCCCTCAATGTGCTCAATGTGGTGGCAGCCGCCGGCAAGCACGCTAATGAGGTTACACCAGAAGATATCCTGCATTCCGGTGCCTGCAAGCGTACAGCCATGGTGCTTTGCCAGCCGGTCAAGCCGGTTTGTGATCTCCGGGGAGGTCGTCCAGGGGTAAAACGCCTCCTCACAGGTGGTAAGTGCATTGATGCCCCGCCGTGCGCACTTTTCAAAAAACGGCTCCATGTCCGTCATAAAGCTGAACAGCGTCAGAATTGCCACTTCTGCATCGCAGCTGTCTAATACCTTGTCTGCATCATCGCTGATGACGACGCCTGTGCGATGCCCAAGGCCCGCGAAATCGCCGATATCCATGCCCACAACCTCTGGATTCGTATCAATTGCGCCAACGATCTCCGCACCCTTCTCCGTCAAATAGCGGATCAGCACCTTCGCCATTTTTCCGCACCCATATTGAATCACGCGAATTTTTTCCGGGAATGCGCCCATTGCGCAGGAACTCATAGGAAACACTCCTTTTCACCCGGCGAGCCGGGTTTTCTTTGCGCACTCCTTCCAGCAGAAAAAGTGCCGCCGGGATTATTGTATCCGGCGGCTTTTTCAATATACCAGCGAACGGAAAACGGCTTAGACTTCGCAAAGCGCCCGTATGACCTCCCCGGCGAGCAAAAGGCCCGCGGCAGGCGGCACAAAAGAGACGCTGCCAGGCACCGCGCGCTTTTCCCTCTCCTCACCGCAGGGCGCGGGTTTCAACGGCTCCTCCCGGGAATAAACCACTCGCAGCGCTTTTACGCTCCTCTTTTTCAACTCTCTGCGCATCACACGGCACAAGGGGCACACCTGTGTTTCATAGAGATCAGCCACCTCAAATCGGGAGGGGTCTAGCTTGTTGCCAGTGCCCATGCTTGCGATAATTGGGATCCCCATCTCCTGCGCGCGGCAGGCAAGGTCAATTTTAGCGCTGACGGTGTCGATCGCATCCACAATGTAGCTATAGCGTACGCCCCAAAACTGCTGTGCATGCTCAGGCAAGTAAAATTCCTGAATCATATGCACCCTGCAATCCGGGTTGATGTCCCGCACCCGCTCGCAGGCAACTTCCACTTTCCTCCTGCCCAATGTGGAGTGCAGGGCATAGAGCTGGCGATTGAGGTTTGTCAAGGATATAACATCATCGTCAACAAGCGTCAACTCTCCAACTCCGGCGCGGGCAAGCGCCTCTACTGCAAAGGAGCCCACGCCGCCTAGGCCAAACACGATCACATGGCTATTTTGCAGCCGTTGAACAGCCGCCTCCCCAAGGAGCATTCGTTCGCGCGAAAAAGCATCCGGCATATCCATCATCCTCCGGGTTAATGTATCAAACGATGTTTGATACTGTTTTAACATACGCACTAGGCCAGCCCTCCGCGAAAAATGGCGCTGCCGCTCGCGGCAGGAGGCGTTTCACGCCGACAGGCATTTTTCTAAAGGTATCAAACGATCCGTTTGATACTATTGTAGCATAGGGTCTCGATCTTTCCAAATCTTTTTGCAGTCCGTTGCAAATTTGTAAGAAAAATAGCTGCCCATGTGTAAAAAACGGCTTTTATAATTTAGAGCAGAGCATCAGTGCGCAAGGGTGCACATTGATGCACCCATATGCGCTGCTATACCGCGCAAATCTTTGAACTATATGGAGGAATTCTGATGGCAATCGTAACCGCCGAAAACCTAACAAAACACTATGGCGCCGGGACGAACCTGACCAAGGCGCTCGACGGCGTTTCCCTCACTATCGCAGAAGGGGAATTCGCCGCCATCGCAGGCGCATCCGGCAGCGGGAAATCCACCTTGCTGCATCTGCTTGGCGGTCTTGACCGGCCGACTTCCGGCAGAGTCCAAATCCGCGGCAAGGATTTATATGCAATGAAAGAGGAGGAATTGACCGTATTTCGCCGCCGGGAAATCGGCTTTGTTTTTCAAAACTACAATCTGGTGCCCGTGCTCAATGTGCTGGAAAACATTGTGCTTCCGGCTGAGCTGGATGGGAAAGATCCGGATAAAACTTATATCGCGCAAATCGTCGATGCGCTCGGTCTGACAGAAAAGCTTTCCAACATGCCGAACACCCTCTCCGGCGGCCAGCAACAGCGCGTGGCGGTTGCCCGTGCCCTTGCATCCAAACCCGCGCTGATCCTGGCCGACGAGCCCACCGGCAACCTTGACAGCCGCACAGGGCATGAAGTGATTTCCCTCCTACTAGAAACCAGCCGCACATTCCATCAAACAATTGTCATGATTACGCACAATGAAGAAATCGCCCGCATGGCGGATCGGGTGATCCGCATGGAAGACGGACAGATTACAGAGGGGGATGCCGAATGAAAATTAGGCGAAAAGACGCGGCGGTCCGCCGTATCGCCGCGCGCTCAATGCATACAAACCGCACCCGAAATCTCTTTGCCGCGCTCGCCATCCTGCTCACCACCTTCATGATTTCTACCGTATTCAGCATCGGCCTGAGCTTCGCGGAAAATTACCAGGCCACGCAGGTGCGGCTCAACGGCACCACAGCCAGCATTTTCTTAAACAATCCCAGCGCCAGTCAGACGCAGCAAATCGCGGCCTCTGACCAGCTCGAGGCTGTTGGCACCCAAATTTCCGTGGGGAGCACCACACAGAAAACCAGGGATGGAAAGCCTACGAACATCGCTCTTTTATCCTACGATCAAACGGAATGGGAGCGGCATATCACGCCTGCTGTTGGAGAGATCCATGGCAACTATCCGGACGCATCGGATGAAATCATGCTCTCCACCCGGGCGCTTGAGCAATTGGGGATCGAATTGCCCAGAGAGGGCATGGCTGTTCCCCTCACTTATCTGCTTCATGGCAAAACCCGCTCTGACACCTTTCGTCTGAGCGGATGGTATACAGAATATAAAATTACCCAATCCGGCGGGGAGGCGTTGGTGAGCAGCTCCTTTTGCAACCAACATGCGCTTACGGCAGAGGGAAACGGCATACTGGCCGTTTCCTGCAAAGCCTCCCGGCAGGAAGCGGTTTTCGAAACACTCGAGCAAAATATTCCATTGCGAGAAGGGCAGTCCTTTCAAGCCTCTTTTAGTGCCGCGCAAGAAAGCGCCTCCGGCACCACAATCACAACTGCCGTGATTGTCATGCTCGCCCTTTTCATCGTCCTGAGCGGCTATTTGCTGATCTCCAACGTAATGTATATCTCCGTAGCCCGCGATATCCGCTTCTATGGGATGCTGAAAACAATCGGCGCATCTTCCCGGCAGATCAAACGGCTCGTGCGCCTGCAAGCACTAAGGCTCTCCCTCATTGGGATTCCGGCCGGGCTTCTCCTAGGGGCCGGAGCATCCTCGGCATTGTCCCCTTTGCGCTGAATATGTTTGCAAGCTCTATGACCGGCATGGAAGCATCCTCCGGCGTGATTTCCTTTCATCCCCTGATCTTTATCGGCACCGCCTGTTTCTCCCTCCTGACCGTTTTCGTAAGCTGCCGCAAGCCTGCAAAGCTGGCCGCAAGCGTTTCCCCCATCGAGGCGCTGCGCCGCGCCGATCTATCCCCGACGAAAAAACAACAGCTTCGTAAAACCACGCACGGCGGCAAGGCGCGCCGTATGGCATTTTACAATGTATTCCGCGATAAAAAAACGCGCCGCACTCGTGCTGGCCTCCTTATTCATGGGCACCGTCACGCTCTTAGGCGTAAACAGCTTTATCGGCAGCATGAAAGCAGAAAATTTCGTCAACCGCTACTTCCCCCATGACTTCACCTACCAAAGCACACCTCCGCTGGCCAATCAAAAATTTGACCAAGATTTCCTAGCCGCACTCTCGGGGCTAGACGGCGTCACCCACAGGGAGGTTGTGACGGCGGAGCCCTGCTCCATGCCCTTTGATACCGACATTTCGGGGGCCCTTGCCCGCAAGGATTACGACAACTGGCTGGCTGGGAAGGGGGAAAGCTATGATACCTTTTTGGCAAGCCTACAGAAGAAAGCAAGAGATGGAAAGTACGGCACCTGGGTATTCGCCATTGACGACTCCTATGTAGAAGATTATAACAAAACGCATGACCATGCAATCGACCTAAACGCTTTCCGGCGCGGGGAAATCGTGATCCTTGGCTATGGGGAGGAGGCCGCCTTCCATGAAATGATCGGAAAAAAGATTACGCTGACGGGCGACCGCTCAAACCAGCAAAAGGAAGCTGTTATCGGCGGCATATTCTCTTATCAGGATTGCTCTTTTGCCGCCACCTCCAAAACGCTCGGCGCTCCGGACGGCCTATTTGTCAGCAAGGCCTTCATGGAGCAGTTTAGCCCCAGCCCCATTGTCACCAACATCCAGCTGGATGTTGACCCGCAAATGGAGCCCCAGATTGCCAACCGGCTTTCAGCCCTCAACCAGACCCTGACGGACGATTCCTATCAATTCAGCCGGCGGTCGGAACGTGCGGAAACCTTTGCGTCCGACATGTCCTCCATGAATGTACTGGGCAGTGGGATTTCACTCTTACTACTGCTCATCGGCGTGCTCAATTTTATCAATGTGATGGTTACCGGGGTTTATTCCCGCCGACAGGAGCTCGCCGTGTTGGAAAGCATCGGCATGACCAAGCGTCAGATCTCCGGCATGCTTACATGGGAAGGCTTTTACTATGCCCTATTTACCGCCGGCTGTATGTTAACGCTGGGCAACGGCGTGCTCTACCTGATCTCAAAGGCAGTTGTGCAAATTGCGGATTACACCGTATTCTCCTACCCCTTCGGGCTGGTCGTGTGCCTGATTGCGGTGCTCTTTGCCGTCTGCCTCACCGTACCGGCTATCGTATTCCGCATGACGGCCAAGGAGAGCGTAACACAGCGGCTGCACCGGGCGGATTGATCCATGCCCCCAAATCCTTTGGATATTCAAAACAAAATGCTGCGGGCGGCATCTTCCCCCGCAGCATTTTGTTTGTGGCCAAAGCCAAATAGGAGCCTGTGCCGCCTTTCTTTGCTCCGATCAGAATTGCGAATAATCCTTGCATACATCCGCCGCGCCCATGGCTTTGCCCCAAAAAGCGGTTGCGTTTTATCTACAATCATGCTATAGTGACCGGGATAATATAAATGGGGGTTCGACTATGTTCCGAAAGAAACGATTTGCGGCCGGGAAAAAGGCGGCGCTCTCTGTTTCCTACGATACGGCCAATCAAAAAATCAACGTTACCGTTCAAAACGGTTTTCGCGCCGTGCTCAACGGAGTGGATTTTCCACAGATCGTTGGGAAGGATGGAACGGTCCATCCGCCGCTGACAGCGCAGACCGTTCTGCTCTCCTTCCGGCTAACCGGCCCGGATGGGGTGGAGCGCGTCACAGGCGACTATCCTATTCGGATTCCCGGGTTGCACAGCGGAAAGCCCGCTCATCCAAAGCCCTCCGTTATTCCGGAGCTTGCCCAGTGGCACAGTGCAGATAACGGCTGGTTTATCCCTTCCGCGCACTCGTCCATCGTCTTACCCCCCGATGCGGGAGAGGCCCTCCGTGCCGTTGCGGCGGAATTTCAGCAGGATTACCGGGAGATCGCTGGCGCAGAGCTGCCCCTGCGTTATGACGATACGCCGCAGGAGAGCGACTTTTATCTGACGTTGGACGACACGGACGCATTTCTTGGCCGGGAGGGCTACTGCGCATCGTTCGGTGCGGCGGCCCGGCTCTCCTCTTCGCACCCGGACGGCGTCTATTGGGCCACGCGGACCGTGCTGCAAATTCTGCGGCAGGGTGGAGAAAAGCCGTGCCTGCCCCATGGTGAAATCCGAGACTACCCCAAATACCCAGTGCGTGGGTTCATGCTCGATATCGGCCGCAGGCCCTTTTCCCTCGAAACACTGCGCAATGTGGCGAAGAACATGGCCTGGTATAAAATGAACGACCTTCAGCTGCACCTCAACGATAATTACATTTGGCTGGAGGAATACAATTCTCGCGGCGAGGAGACGGACAGCTTCGAAGCCTATGAGCCATGCGGCTCGAATCCAGCCTTCAAAACGGGCAGGGGGAAACGGCAACCGCCAAAGATTATGCTTACACCAAAATGGAATTTAAAGCGTTCATGGAGGAGTCTGCACAGCGCTACCACGTGCAGATCGTTCCGGAAATCGACGTGCCTGCGCACGCCCTATCCTTTGCAAAGGTGTTTCCGGAGCATATGGTAGCCGGAAAAACCTCTCCCCTGCAAAAGGGCCGCCCACTGACTGATCATTTGGACATCAGCCGCCCGGAAACAACCGAGTTTGTCAAGCGCATTTTTGATGATTATACAAGAGGGGAACACCCGGTTTTCGGGCCGGAGACAACGGTACATATCGGAGCGGACGAATTCCTTTCGGATTACGGCGCCTACCGCCGGTTTGTCAACGAACTCGTGCCGTATCTCAAAAAGACCAATCCTGTTCGGCTCTGGGGCGGATTGACCTGGATTAAGGACGATCCAGAAACCCAGATCCTACCCGAAGCGATCGAAAACGTGCAGATGAACCTCTGGTCCTGCGACTGGGCGGACGGCATGGAGATGTATCGGATGGGTTACCAGCTCATTAATACAATTGACCATTTGCTCTACATGGTGCCAAACGGGAAGGGAAACAAGGGCAGCTATGCCGATCTGCTCAACAAGAGAACGGTTTATCAGAAATTTGATCCGCGAAAAGTCCGCCAGAAAAACAGAAAGTATCAAACGCTGCCCGCGGGGGATCCACAGATGCTCGGCGCGGCTTATGCCCTCTGGAACGACAACATTGATAAAAAAGCCTCCGGTTTGACAGAAACAGATCTCTTCCTCCGCTTTTTTGACGCATTGCCGCTATTTGCCGAAAAAACCTGGGCCAACGGCTGTGAAAAGGGCAGTTCAAAAGCAATTGACCGGCTCGCGGAAAAAACCGCTTTCGCGCCCGGCTCCAATCCTCTGCGCTGCGTAAGCCCCACAAATGGCCTCATTGCCGACTACCGCTTTGACGCTGCACGGCCTCTGGAGGATGCTTCTGGCAACGGCCACGGCCTTGCTGCTCCCGTTCACGCGAAATGCGCCTCCGGCCTTGTGCTGTGCGGCGGCGAAAGTTTTGTGGAAACGCCGCTGCAATCGCTTGAAATGGGCGCCTTCCTGGAATGCCGTATCACCCTTGAGGAAATCAAGCCGGGCCAAATCCTGCTGGAATGCGATCCGCCTTACGGCACTCATGATATCCGGATCACCGCTTCCGGAAAGCTCGGCTTTACGCGGGAGGGCTACGAATACGAATTCCCATGCGAAGTGCCGGTGGGCCAGCCGCTCACCCTGCGCCTTGAAACAAGGCTACAGGAGACGGCGCTCTCCGTCAATGGCCAACCAGCCCGCCCGGCTACCGGTAAATTTATTCACAACGGTACCGTCCGGTGTGAAGGAATCAAAAACGCCTCCTTTCACCTGCCGGCCGCACGCATTGGCTCGCAATCAAATGCCGTGCGCGCAAAAATCGAGTGGATGCGCATTGGGAAGGTGCCGGGCAATCGAGGCAAAAAAGGATTGGCGTAACTCAGTTTTTTATATGTTATAGAACAGAGGCCTATGAATTCCCATAGGCCTCTAAAAGCGTTTGATATGTTCCCTCCCCAACAGCGAGCACTGAACCATGGCGCGGCTGGAAATCCAGGCTGTAATCTCGGCGGCGCAGCTTTTTAAAATGGACCAGATCTTCTGTCTGCTGTAAAAAAAATCTGCCATTTGTATATTCATCCATCATCATCACAAAGGTATCCGTTCCAACGATCGATAGATAAAGTTCCCCTCCACATGCTTGCGGGAGAGAGAGACTTCATTTTCCTCCGGCTCCCGATATGGCCCTGTCAGACAATCCGCCACCGCATACCGGATGCATTTTTTCGCTTCATCCTTATAATATAGATAAAAAACTCCGTCTTTCTCCACGATATCGCCATCAATCCCATCCTGCCCGTTAGCAGGGCGAAACAACTCGGCAGGCGGCGTGGAGAGCGTTTTCAAATCTCTGGAATATGCATACCAGATAACCGTGTTCGGGTCGCCGCCCTGTGCGTTATGATGGCTCCAATAGATCAGGTATTCCCCTTTTTCCGGGTCGAAAGTTGCCTGCGGAGCCCACACCCGATCCGCGCTCTTCGTCTGAGGAAAGATCCGAAGATCAATCACGGTTTCATCCGTCCAGTGGATAAGATCGTCCGACCGCCACGAAATCATGCTATGATTGCTGTTCCATCCATCTGCGCTCCTCATATCGGTTGCAAGAATGTAGTAAGCTCCATCTTGCCCTTGAAACAAATAAGGGTCCCGCACAGAACCGGTGCCCTTCGTTTGCGCAATGACAGGATGATTGCCATTGAGCGGCGTAAAATGATAGCCATCCTTGCTGACGGCGAAATGAATCCGTTCCTGCTCCGGTTCGTTCCCCGTAAAATAGCAAAACAGATAGCCTCCCTTCGATGAGGCCGCGGGAGTTGCAACCTCAAACACACCGTTTCGATGCAGCACTAGCAGGCAGCCGGCCGCCGCTGCAACAAGCAGCACACCAGCGCAGGCAGCAATTATTTTCCCTTTTTTCAAAACGCACCCTCCCAGCTATGTTTCAAAGAAAGCCGCCGGAGAGATACCGGCGGCTTTTCGCATTCGTTTTAGCCATTTCGGGCTTGGCTCATCACCAGGGTGACAACGCTTTTTGCCGGAAGCTTTACTTGCCCGCCTGAAACATAGGTTGCAACCGGAACCTGCTCCAGATTATGCGCGCTGTCTGTTAGATGCATTTCCACCGTTTCGTAACCTTGTGCATTCAGCGTAAGCGTTTGCTCCGCGCCGGAGCTGTTGACAAGCACTGTCACCAACCCCCCGTCCACATCGAAGGAAACGGCGTTGAGCTCCTTCCCCTTGAGCTCTGTTTCCACACGTACCGCTCCCGGCTTGATGAACTTTGTAAAATTGCCGTATTCATACAGCCGTTTGGTGATGGTATAGGTATGTTCCTCTAAATCCACATACATTAACCCATCCCGCCAATTATAACAGGATACCGCCAGCCAATAGCTCCAGTGCACCGCGTCGAGCACGGTCAGATCCGTACAGATCATATCCGCCATCACCACAGCGGAATCCATGCCCTCGTCGCGGCCGAGATCCTCCATCTCTGTCCACTCGGTGCAACTACGCTTGAGATTTGGATAGTTTTTGGCAAGCCAACGCGCCGTGCTTGCCTTTTCGCTAGCAGAGCTGTTGTAGGAATGGGCGTCGATCGTGGTAATCACCTTGCTGAGCGTTTCATCCTCCATGATTGCTTCAAACCATTTTTTGAATTTGCTCCCGCCCCACTGACCGGATTCAAAGAAGCTGAGTGCGACCTCATCCGTCAAGCCGCGTTTCTCCATCTCCGCATAAAACACCTTATAGAGCGCAACCATCTCGTCCGGCTCAAAATGACAGCCCTCCTGACCGCCCTGCCACGTCCATTGCGGCTCATTAATAGGGGAAACCGTTGTAACCGGCACGCCCTGCTTGCGAAAGTGCTCCACTGCGTCCAGCACATAGTCTGCAAAGGCCTGGTAGTTCTCCGGCGCAAGGTTCGTCACCTTTTTCTTCTGCTTATCGCTATGCGGCTTGCCGTTGATGGTCATGGAGTCCGGCGCGCTGTTGCAAAAGAAAACAACCTCCTTCGCGCCCAGCTCCAGCGCCCGGTTCATGCACCAAAGCGCGTTTTCATCGAGGGTATAGTCGATCTCGCCGTTATCCCCGATAAAGCTCTGCCCGGAGCGCCACGGGTCATTGAATTCGCCGGCTTTTTCCCCTGTGCCGGTGCCCGCGCCCAGGTTATACCGGTAAACCTGTAGGCCGAGCCCGGATTTGCCATACAGCAGCTCCATCACCGCCTCGCGCACTGGCACGCCGTTTGCGTCCTTGTCCGTCCAGCCGCCCACATCCTGGCTCCACCATGCGCTGCTTATGCCGAAGCTCTCCAGCGTTTGATGGCGCGCTGCCGGGTCAATCGTCAGCTCAGCCGTGCCCGTGGGGGTGCAGGATGGAAGCGCGGCGGCCAAAAGCACCGCGGTCAGGCCGACGGCAAGAATTTGTTTTGCCAATTTCATATGGAAACCTCCCGATCCATTTTCACGGCTTATTTTAGCATAAAATTTCATCTTAGAAAACAAAAATCCTGAAAATTTATGCAAATCTTCAGGATTTTTATTCTGAATGACGGCCTAAAGATCCAATTCCGCACAAATGCGGGCCTCTCACCCCCCGGCCGGTAATTTATTCAATCACCTTCGCTTCTCGCCCGGCTACCCTGAGCGCCTGGCTGTTTGTCAGCCGAATCTGTGGGTACAAGGCCAAAGGAACCTCTCCGGGCTGCTCCCCCGCACCGCAGTGGACATGCAGTACGCAATTTACAAGCTGTAGCCCGGAACGCATGTTTGACGCTGCTATGATGCTCCCTGCGCTGACACCGACATATACGCCGCCTTCCTCTGTAAACTGTCGGAGCGGAGCAGCCAAACGCACGCGCCGAATGCGTTTCATCAGGTATTCCGGGCTTCCGCCGCAGAAATAGATTGCATCATAACAGCGCAGCTTTGCAAGCGGCATCGGCTCCTCTAATATACCATAATATTTTCAGCCCGGATTCCTGCGTTAAACAAATCCTCCATGCATTTCGCCAAAACGGCACGCGCCTCCTCACCGGCCGCCGTCGGCACCCCAAAGCGCCTTGATCTGGGAAGGTTCTTTCCCAACAAGCTCTAAAAAAGCCTCCTTTACGGCGAGATTTTCAAAGCCCGCCGAAGTCAGCAAACACTTTTTCATCCTGCGTTTCCCCTCTCTATTCCGGCCAGTTCATTTGCTCCTGTGGGATTCCCTTTTTCCGGCATGCCTCGCACACCGCCTGTTTCTGTGCCAGATTCCCGATTTCGTATTGCAAAATTTCGTCGGTAAAAACGATAACTTTCCTATTTTCCCGCTTCATATCGGCAAACCAGCCCTTTAAAAGGCTTTTTTGCACCTGCGATGGCAAATCGCAGCGCTGTGAGACAAAGGTGATTGCCGTCCAGTAACGCGGGGTATCTTGCGTCTGCCATAGCTCCACGCCGCAAATTCCCACAAAATCGAGCACTGTGTCATCTTTGAGGCTTTCCTTGATGAGCGCACCCTGAAACGCTCCCGTCTCCGCCTCCGGCATCCTTAATTTCCCGCACGAGGAGGGCTTCGCCCCGCCTACACATCCCCCGAGCGACAGTTCATCTAGGGATAAATCCAACGCCTGGCTCAAAAGGCTTAGCTTCTCTGTTTCCGGATAGGCTGCCTCCTGCTCCCAGCGGGAAACCGCCTGCCTGCTCACGCCGCATTGCTCTGCAAGCGCCTCCTGCGAATAACCCCGCGCCCTGCGCGCAAGGCTAATTTTTTGACCATACGCCATGTTGACCCCTCCCAAACAACAGCATACCACGGCCCCCGAGGCCCTCCACCACCCGCAGATTGCACTTTCGCAATTTCAGGTTGCCTAGTGACAAAAAAGCAGCCCAGCGTTAAAGTCAAACGACAGGGCTGCCCGAAGT
>ENA-OQED01000160-OQED01000160.1-human-gut-metagenome-genome-assembly--contig:-NODE-160-length-27154-cov-1.189477_pt1 | contig 27154 bp, 26 predicted proteins | sample MGYA00242790_ERZ504625 | MGnify/ENA primary metagenome ERZ504625 (study PRJEB26092, sample SAMD00036345) | human gut metagenome | host: Homo sapiens | study: EMG produced TPA metagenomics assembly of...
GTCGGCGTTCACGTCGGCAAAGTCGAAAGTGTGAAACCGTCCCGCGATGGCGTCGATGTGGCCATGAAATTAGAAAAGGGGACGGAAATCCCGCGGGATTCTAAAGTGACGATTACGACGGACGGCCTGCTCGGCGAAAAAAATCGTAGCTATTACGCCGGGCAATGATAAGAATCATCTCCTGGCCGATGGCGATTATATCGATGGCAGCCAGGGCAAGAACATGGACGATATGATGGACAGTGCCGGTAAGCTCATGGGCAGTGCTGACGATATGGTCAAGAATATCAACGCCATTATCGGCGATGAAAAGACCCAGGCCGCCATGCGCGGTTCCATCCAGAACATCGACGCCATTACGGGGAAAACGAGCCAGATGATGGACGCCAATGCCGGCAATATCCAGCAGATTACGGCCAATATGGCAGCCATGACGGCCCAGATGAACGCGTCCATGCAGAACCTTGACGGCGACGGCGCGGCTTCGGCCAACGTCCGGGCGACGGCAGCCAACATGAAGCAGATAACGGACCGCTTTGAAACTATTGCTCAGTCGATGGAAAAGATGACGACGGATCCGCAGACCCAGGCCAATATTCAGACGACGCTGAATAATACGGCCCAGATTACAACAAAAGTGAATAAGATACTCGGCGGCGCATCGGATATCAAAGTCCAGGGCGAAGCCGGACTCTTATATAATACGACCAAGAATGAGACCAGCGGCACTGTAAATTTTAAGGTGTACCGTGGCGATACGTTCGGCCTCGTCGGGGCAGAGAACATCGGCAACGGTACGAACCTCAACTTGCAGTACGGCCGCCGCGGCCACCTGTTCGACACGCGGGCCGGCCTGATCAACGGCGACCTCGGTGCGGGCTTCGATTTCTTCCAGGACGGGCCTTTCCGCTTGTCCCTGGAAGGCTATGATCCCGATGACTGGCGCTTCCGTTTGAAAGCCCAGTACCGCCTGGCGCCGGATCTCTATCTCTTCAGCCAGTTCACGCGGCCCATGAGTCGCAGTGACGGTGGCAATTATTATGGTATTAACTACGCTTTTTAGCAGATTCTATAGAAATAACGGGGGTACCCATGATGAACAACAAACTGTACAAGAAATTGGTCATCGCCATGATGATTACGACCATAAGCGCAGTCGCCACTGCTTCGGCAGCGGATACGACGGCTTCTGTCCGTCCTGTCGACTTAGCGCAGGCCGATGCGATCCAGTCTCGTGCCAAGGCGGAACAGCAGGAAATCCAGGCGGAAAAGGCTCAGCAGAAGAAAGCGGCCAAGGCTGAAGCCAAGGCTAGAAAGGCTGCCGATGCCGTCCGTCCTGTCGATATTACGCCGGAACTGCGCGAAGAACTGGCTCAGAAAATCGCTGACGATGCCGCCAAGAGTGCTGAAAAAGCAGCGGATAAGCGGGCGAAGAACCAGGAAGTCGACCCGGTCATCGTCATCGGCCGCGTACCGACCAATGGCACTGTCGATTTGAACCTGCCCAAGACCGTTCAGATGGCCCTCGATTATAACCGGGATATCAAGAATTCCCAGTACGCCCTGAAGAAGGCTGAATATGCCATTAATCAGGCCCAGGCAGGCAAGAAGCGACTGTCGATTACAACTTTGGTGCCCAGCGCAGCCGGGCTACGGATGCCGCTACGTATAGTCGTGCTGCTAGTCTTATGGGAGGTGCCAATAGTGTCAGCAATGCTTTTTCCAATGGCATTTCTGTAAATATTCCGCTGTATACGGGCGGCCTCGTTGAAGGGCAAATCGACGTGGCTAAATTAGGCAAGACCAATGCCCAGGAAGAAATCCTGCGCGTCGAACAGGCGACGAAATATTCGGCTATCCAGGGCTATTATGGCCTCCTGGCTTATCAGGAACTGCAGGGCGTCTACCATGAAGCCGTCGACAATCTCCAGGGCCACTTGGACAACGTCCAGGCCCAGTACAACGTCGGCACCAAGGCCAAAGTCGACGTCCTCTCGTCCGATGTCTCCCTGGCCAACGCCAAGACGACGGCTATTACGGCAGATAACAACGTCGCCGTGGCCGAATCGAACTTGAACAACATCCTCGGCCTGCCCTTGGAAACGAAGCTCAACCTGGCCGACCATCAGCTTCCCTTCGATACCTATAACATTTCCCTTCAGGAAGCGACGGATTACGCCATGAAGTATCGGCCGGAAGTCCTCCAGGCAGCCATTGCCGTCCAGGAAGCGGAACGCAATATCGACATCGCCGATGCCGGCAATAAACCGACAGTAGCTATTACGGGCGGCAATGATTGGGCCGATAATACCTTCCCTGGCATCGATGCCAATAAGCGCAGCTGGAAAGTAGCTGCTGGCGTCACCTATAATTTCTATGACGGCGGCGCGACCAAGGCTAAAGTCAACCAGGCCAAACAGGACCTCCTCGTCGCCCGTGAAACGGAACAGAAGACCCGCGAAGCCGTCCAGCTGGAAGTCAAGCAGGCCTACCTCAACATCCGCAGTGCCGCCCAGAAGGTCGAAGAAACGCAGACCGTCGTCGACCAGGCCCGTGAAAACTATCGTATCCAGAATATCCGTTACCAGGCCGGCGTCGGCATCAACCTGGACGTCCTCGATGCCCAGCTGAGCCTCAACGAAGCCCAGGTCAACCACATCCAGGCCCTGTACGACTACAACGTCGGCATTGCCAAACTGGAACAGGTCATGGGCGTCGATGTCGAATCGGGTGTCATCCATCCGTCTTTGACGGCGACGACATATCGGGGATAAACAGGACTTAAAGAGATGATGACAGGTTTTTAACAATTTACAAGGGAAATATCCTATTTGTCATCTATTTCTTGATTTTCCTCAACTCCATAGGTAGAATAAAGAGAGAATTGTAACGTGCGATTCTCTCTTTTTTTGTATGCGGAGCTCGATTATGAAGAAAAAATGGATGGCTGCCTGTGGCGTCACGGCCTTCTTCCTGTCAGCAGGGATTGCCCTGTGGATGGAAAAGCCGGCTCTGACCCAGATGGCTGGCCAGGCGATTACGACAACTGCAAATAGTAAATTGAACGGGACCTTGTCGTTTTCTTCACTGGATATATCCCTGAATGGCCAGCTGGTCATGGCCAAGCCGGTCATTAAAGATACACAAGGGCGGGTCGTCATCGAAGGCGACGGCGTCCGGGTCTATGTCAATCCCGGTAAGATCATGACGGCCCTGAAGCAGGGCGAAATCCTTCAGGCCCTGGATACGGTCGATGTCGATGCGCCAGTCCTGCATCTCTGGCAGAATGAAGACGATGGCACGTGGAACGTGGCGTCGCTCATCAAGAAGAATCAGAGTACGACCGATGCCGGATTCCGCGGGGCCATCAACGTCCACAACGGGACTATTGACGCCCAATTACCGGACAGCACGGTCGTCACCGGAGAAAACGTCAACGGCAGCGTGGCCTTTGCCGATTATCCGTCGCTGGCCATTGATGCGTCCATGACCGTCGATGGCCAAACGGTGACGGCCCACGGGACGTATGCCTCGAACCGCCAGTATGACTTCACTGTCAGCGCCGACGCCATCAACGGGACCTATGCGTCGTCATTCATCCCGTCGTCGGCCGATGTCGTCATCCGTAGCGGGACTGTCGAAAATGTCAAAGTACGCGTCGCGGACAGCCACAACGGCTTTTTCCTGTCCGGCCAGGCCGACGTATCTGACGGCCACGTCACCGTCCAGGGCCTCGAGGTAGACGGCCTGAAAGGCCATGCGGCCCTGACGAGCAAAGATATTACCTTATCGGACGTCGAAGGCCGTGTCAACGGCCAGGACTTCCGCGTCGGCGGGACTATCGTAACCAACGGCGACACGCCGGTATTCAACCTGACGTCGACGTCCCGGGAGCCGACGTGACGGCCTTTGCCGATTATCTGCCCGTTGCCATCAGCGGGACAGCCGGTTTCAAAGGGACGGTCTGGGGGGACGGTACAGGACGTGAATGCCCGCGGTACAGTGTCTCTGCACGATATGACTTATAACGGCTATACCGTCGATGAAGCCCAGGCAGATTTGATTTACAGTCAGAACCGGATCGATATCGATTCCCTGACGGCCCAGGCCTATGGCGCTTCCCTGAGCGGGAAGGGCGTCTATGACATCCAGAGCGGTGCCTATGAAGCCGATGCCGACGTAGACGGACTGGACCTCTCGGCCGTGCCCGGCGTGCCTGTGGCCGTCATGGGGAGTCTGTCGGCGTCGCTTCACGCAGCCGGCAACAGTAAGGATAACTCGATCATGGCGACAGGCCACGTGACGGCAGGGGACCTGTCTTATAATGGTTTGACTGTCGACTCGGCAGCCGGCGATGTGGCCTATGATGGCCGCGTCATGACCTTGCGCAGCGGTCATGCTGACCTGGCAGGAGGAAGTATCGACGTCAGCGGTTCTTATGAAGTGGACAGCCAGACGCCGCACCTGTCCTTTACCGGCCATGACCTGCCCCTCGACGCCGCCTCGCCCTTCGTGTCCCTCCCCATGGATGGAACGGCTGATTTGTCCGGCCACATCGACGGGCAGCAGTGGGATGTGGCCTTTAATGCCCGCAGCGGCCAGATCAAGGGCGTCCCCTTCGACAGCATCGACGGGACGGCCCGGGGACAGGGCAGCCGCATCGAAATCCCGGCCCTCTACTGGCGCCGCGGTGATGGGACCCACACCCTGCGCGGCCAGGCGGACCTGGATGCCCGGACGATACAGGCATCGCTGACGACGGCGCATATGCGCATCGAACAGCTCCTGCCGGCTATCGGCAAGGCAGACCTGCCGCTCACTGGCTGGGCCGATAATACGATTACCCTCAGCGGCAGCCTGGATAATCCGACGGCTTCCGGCTCGTTCCGCCTGACCAGCGGATCCTATGCAGGCTACCTCTATAAGAATGTCAGCGCCGATTACCGCCTGGATAATGGGACAGTCTATCTCTCGAACGGCGATATTTCTTCCTACACGGCATCCCTGGCCCTGTCCGGTTCCATCGGCGATACGCTCAATCTCGATTTGACCGGGAAGAACGTCGATATTTCCCGCCTAATACCGCAGAACAAGACGCCGCGCAGCGGATCTTTCGACGTCCAGGCCCATATCGGCGGCAGCCTGGACAATCCGACGGCAGCCGGTTCACTGACGGCGGCCAATCTGGTCATCAACCACATGGCCCTGAACAATGTCCACGGCGATTTTGCCTATTATGACAATATGCTGCGCCTGACGGACCTTCATTTCGCCCAGCTCGGCGGGACGTATGACGGCAATTTATTGTATAATACGAAATCGTCCCTCCTGCGGGGCCAGGCGACGGTCGTCAACGGCGACATTGCCGGCCTGCTCAAGGTCGCGGCCCTGCCGGTACAGGATATTGCCGGCAAGCTGAATGGCCAGGTCGACATCAGCGGCACAGGTGACAACCCGACGGTCTCCATGAAGGGGACCATCAGTGACGCTTCTTTCGGCGGCCAGGCCGTCGAACCGGCTGACATCGACGTCCAGATGGAAAACGGCGTCGTCACCATCAACAAGATGGCCCTGAATATCGGCAGCGGTGTCCTGGCCGCCCAGGGGACGTATGCCCTGCACGGTCCGGTGAAATTGTCCGTCGCCGCCAAGCAGTTCCCGGCCAAGGCCCTGACCGACGTCCTGGGGCATAAAGACTTCGTCGTCGATGCGCCTATCGACTTTGCCGCTGACCTGAGCGGTACAGGCGATGACCTCCAGGCCGACGTATCGGCCCAGCTGGGAAGCGGCACGGCCAACGGCATTTCCTTTACGGGAGCTTATGCCCTGTTCAACATCCGCAACGGCCTGATCACTTTGCAGCAGGCCAGCGGCAGCCGCGACCCCTATAAGGTCAGCGCACACGGTACCATTCCCGTCAGCGCCTTGTCTGGCGGCAAGACCGGCGAATCCATGGACCTTTCGCTGCAGCTCGATAACGCCGGCCTCGATGTCCTGACTTTCCTGACGCCTTACGTCACCGAAGCCGACGGTCCCATCCAGGGGGCCGTCAAAATCGGCGGAACTCTGGATGCGCCGACGGTCAACGGCGATATTGCCGTCAAGAACGGCACCATCAAGTTCAAGGACACGGCTTATCCCCTGGCCAACATCAATGCTGACCTGGCCTTCAAAGGCCGTTCGGCCGTCCTCAGCGGCAGCGGTACTATGGATAAGAAAGGGAAGAAGAATCCCCGGCAGCATCAGCCTTGACGGCAAAGCCGCCTGGAGTGGCCGCAGCTTAGATTCGTATTCCCTGGCGGCTGATTTTTCCGGCCTCTATCTGAATTGCCCTTATTACGACGGTCCCATTACGGGCTATGTCAACGTCACGCCTGGTGACGGGCGGCCTAAAGTGAGCGGCCTCATGCAGGTCGACAATACGACTGTCGACATTCCCCTAGCCCTGGCCAGCAGCAGTGAAGGGCCCGATTTGGACCTGGACTTCACCCTGACTTTGGGCAACAAGGTCCGTCTGTACAATCCCGCTCTGTACGACTTGATGGTCAATGGGTCGGTCACCTTCCAGGGCAACCTCAATCATCCCCATCCGTCGGGACGCTTTGAAGCGACGCGGGGGACCGTCCATTATTTGGACACCAATTTCCGCGTGACCAAGCTAAGGCCGATTTCTCACGGTATGATTCCTTCCTGCCCTATGTCGACGCTGAAGGCTTCAGCCGCGTCGGCCAGTACAATGTCATGCTGACCCTGCGCGGCCAGGCGGACAACATGGACCTCATGCTCCGCTCCGACCCGCCCCTGACGAAGCAGCAGATCGTATCGCTCATTACCCTGCGCAACAGCGGCGGCCGCCCCCAGAGCTCCCTCAGCGAGGAAGATCTGGACAGCCTCCTCGGATCGGGCATCCGCATGACCCTGAACAGCCTGGGCCTTACACAGAGCCTGGAAAAGGCCTTGTCCCTGGATATGCTCACCGTCACCAACGGCTCGCTGAACCTCAATGATAAGAATACCGATGTGAGCCGCAACTATTACAACATTGAAATGGGGAAATACCTGTTCAACGACTTCATGGTCACGGCGGCTTTCGGCATCAACCACGGCGACGACCGCTTCGGCTTCATGTACGACCTGGGCAGTAAGTTCAGCGTCAACGCCTGGACGTCCGACGACGACAGTTTCATCGGCGGTGCCTATAAGTATTCGTTTTGATTCCGTATATGGGGTCATGCCGTTGCATCCGGGGATTGATGGCAGGACGCCATACATACAGGAATAACGGGAAGGAAACATGTCCTGAAGCGGGCTTGCCACGTGCAAGCCCCTACAGATGGGACACAGGCCCATCCCTGTATATGTGTGGATACGCCATTGCCTTTGTAGGGGCGCCCACGTGGGGCGCCCGTCCCTATATATGTGTGAATTCCATTTGAATGAAAAGGTGGTGAAAGGCCATGTTAGACGATTATCTGAAAGAACTACAGCACATCACCCTGCTCCAGTCCGACGAAGAACGGGCCCTGTGGCAGGCCTATAAGGACGAGGGGAATCTGGAGGCCCGCAGCCGCCTCATCGAGCAGTACCAGCCCCTGGTCTTCAAAGAGGCCATGCGCTGGCACATCCATCGCGACATCCTGTCCGACGCCCTGCAGGAAGGGACGCTGGGCCTCATCGAGCCGTGGAACGCTATGATTACCGCCGTGGCGTGGCCTTCCCGCTCTTTGCCGTCCACCGCATCCGCGGGGCCATCCTGGACTATCTGAAGCGCGAAGGCGCCGTCAGCGCCGTATCCCTTGACGAACCGGATGAACGGGGCGTGACGTTGCAGGATACGCTCTGCGATGAGCGCCAGGACCCTGTCGAAGCCACGAGCCGCCAGCTGTTACTGGAAAAGGTCGGCCACGTCTTGAAAAGGCTGCCCGAAAAGGAACAGGCCGTTGTCGAAGGCGTGTACCTGAACGACGTGGAGCAGAAGCACCTGGCCAAGAGCCTGGACGTCAGCCTGCCTTACGTCTATCGCCTGCAGAAACGGGGCATCCGCCGCGTGCGCGGCATGCTCAGCCGGTTCATCCATGAGAGCCGCCACTAAAATTTTTTTTACATTTTCTTAAAATTGGCCCGTTTTTAGGTGAAAATAATCGAAAAATGCTGTAAAATATAGATTATGGCATGTTTTTGCGCCTTTTTGCCGGTATAAATTCATACGGCCTTTGCCGATTTTATAAAGGTATTCGTTTAGGCAGAAAGGAGAAGGCTGTATGAAACATTCCCAACGCGACACGGTTCACCGGGTCCGGGCTGTCCGGTACTGGCTGGAAAAGGCCGAAGCCTCGTTTGATGAAGAGTCCGATATCAAGGGCGAACTCAATCTGATGCTGGCCGAAGCGGAAATGAAGAATTTGCGCAAACACCATCCAGTCAGCAGGAACTGGCTGCGGGCCGGTGCCATGGTTACGGCCTTCTTCCTGGCGCTGGGCGGCTGGTATGCCTTCCGCCTGACCGGACAGGAAGAACGGCCGCCGGCCGTCGAGGCCGTCGTCCAGGATACGGCGGCAGGGAATGAAGCGGGTCAGGACCCGGTGGATACGGGCTGCGTTTGTGGCCGAACCGGTTCCGGCAGGCAGCGTGCAGCCTCCTGTCCAGGAAGGAACCGTGCCGGCGGCAACATCTGCGCCGCCAGCAACCCCTGCCGGAGACGAACCGCCTGTGCAGCCAGCCGCGACGGCTGCAGCCGTACCGGAACCGCCAGCAGCGGCTCCGGTACGGGTGGAAAGGAAGGCAGTCTTGTCGGACCGCCAGGTACAAGCTACTGTACAAGAAGCACGTCATACCTTGCGCGGTACAGGTATTACGAAATAGATAATGGAGGATTTTTATGAATATGCGGAAGAAAAAACTTCTCGCCCTGATGGTAACCAGTGCGATGATGACGTGCCCTGTTTGGGCTGATGATACGACAGCGGCGACAGGTTATGAGTCGTCGGGCAGCCAGACGGTTACATCTGGCTCGGCAGCCGCTCCGGCGGATGACCAGAAAACAGCTGTCAATACGGTCGTAACCTCGCCCAATGATGAAACGACAGCCGATGCCATGAAAGCGGCTAAATCGGGCCTGACGGGCTATGAAACGGCAGAAGAACTGGCCGCCATTGCGGCTGGTAAGAGTCCGGCTGCAGTTCAGCAGGAAACGGCAGAAGCCGTCCACAAGGAAAATGAAATCCTCAACCCGGCTCCTGTCGATACGACGCCGCAGATCACAGGCGATAAAGTCAGCTATATGAGCGGTACCAGCGACATGCAGTTCGATACGTCCGTTCCCGGCTATCCCATGGCGGTCATTCAGCCCAGCCAGGACGTGGCCCTGCCTTATGGGGAAGCCGTTACCGATGCCGACTTGAAACCCTATATCGACAAAGTAGCTACAGCCGTTACAGTCGGTCCCGTGCCGGAAGCCCAGATCGAACAGAAACTCCTGCCGCAGCTGGCCATGCGCGTCGGCGATGCCGTCAACATGGACTACATCCGTCACGACCTCAACGTCATCGGGGCGACGGGCCTGTTTTCGACGGTCAAGCCGTCCTTTACGACTGTACCGGAAGGCGTTTCCCTGAACTATACGGTCCAGATGAATCCGGTCGTCAAGAAAATCGACATCGTCGGCAACGAATCTCTCAGTACAGGTGATTTGATGAAACTCGTCGCCACGACGCCGGGCACGACGCTCAACACCGCCGTCGTCAGCCACGACGTAGCCAATATCAACACGGCCTTTGCCAATGCCGGTTATATGATGAGCCGCGTCTCCGATGTCCGCCTCGACGACGAAGGGACACTGCACATTGCCATTTCCGAACCGCGTATCGAAAACATCAACCTCCGCGGCAATACCAAGACCAAGAATAAGGTCATCATGCGTGAGCTGCGCATGAAGAAGGGCGATATCTTCAACAAGAACGCGGCCAGCCGCAGTATTCAGCGTGTTTACAACACTGGCTATTTTGAAGACGTCAACGTCCGCCTCCTGCCGGGCCAGCGCAATCCCAAAGACGTCATCGTCGAAATCGACGTCACCGAACAGAAGACAGGTTCGGTCACCATCGGTGCCGGTTATTCTGATTCGGACGGCCTGGTCGGCATCCTCGGCCTGGCTGAAACGAACCTGCGCGGTACAGGCGATAAGGTCAATATCAGCTGGGAATTCGGCGGCAATACGGATACCAACAAGAACTACATCTTCTCGTATACCCATCCGTACCTCAACGACGCCGGCGACTCCATCGGCTTCAGCATTTTCGACCGCGAATCGGAATACGACGACTACAATGAAAAAGGCAATTCCGTCGCTGAATACGACCGCCGGACCAATGGCTTCAACGTCACGTACGGCCGCGTCCGCAGCGAATACGTCAGCGACTACGTCACTTTGGAAACGAAGCGGACGAAATACACCGATTATGACAGTGGGGCAGAGTATAAAAAATGGGTCAACGATGATGGTCAAGACTTTGGCCGTTGGGGTGGCGATTTAGATAGATATCGTAATTACTTAAATAATAACTTCGGCCGTACCAATAGCCTGACCTGGTCCCACGTCTTCGATAACCGCGACAACGTCTACGACCCGACGAAAGGCAAGCGCCTGTCCTTTACGGGCACCTGGGCCGGCCACGGCATGGGCGGTGACTTCGACTACTTCAAATTCATTGCCGAAAACCGCCTGTACTATAAAGTCGGCCGGGCCCACGTCATCGCCGTCCGCCTCATGGGCGGTATCGCCACCGGCGATATGCCCTACAACGACCTGTTCACTCTCGGCGGCGCCGACAACCTGCGCGGTTATGAAGACGATGAATTCCGCGGCAACAAGATGTACGAAGCGACCATCGAATACCGCTATCCCATTGCCAAGAAGATCCAGGGCGTCGTCTTTACCGACGTGGGCAATGCCTGGGGTGGCGTAGAAAATATCCCCTGGTACCATGAAAACAATAAACTCCATTACTCCGGTGCCTTGGCTTCCGCATTACCACGCCAATCGGGCCTATCCGCCTGGATTACGGCGTAGGCCAGGATGGCGGCAAGTTCCACTTCAGCTTTGGCGGTAAGTTCTAAGACAATGAAAGGTCGTGGATGATGAAGATCCGCACTTATTTATTGACTGTCTTTGCCGTCTGTGCTAGTCTTAGTAGTGCTACAGCAGCATCGGTAGAACAAGTGACGGTCCATGTCGCCTCCGTAGAGGAGGCGATTCCGCCATTAGTCGAGAAACGTATTGCTGCCAGCATCCAAACTGTAGGGAACCACGTATTCCTCAACCACGACAACGGGGAAATCGTCAGCCGTCATGAAGAATACGAGCGAACCGTCAATGATATCATCAACCGCGTCCTCATAGGCTATACGGTGGAATCCATTGCCATCCATCCCGGCAGCCGGACGGACCTGGATGTGCGCATCCGCCCCTGGGGCGATACGATCCGCAAAGTCCACTTTGTTATCGACTACGGCGCTCTGCCGGCGATGGGCCAGGCCCTGGTCGATAAGGACCTGGAACACGCCGGGGATATGGCTGAGAGCCTGCTCACGGGATTGCCCGTCGATGCCCTGGACTGGGCTAACGGCGCCGTCAAGTCGGTCCTGGAGAATGAACTGGAAGACCGGGTGCCGGAATTCTATCCGCACATCGTCATCCACGGCGGGCCCGAGACAGACGTCACGGTCTACATGCTGCCCAAGCTGCCGGTCGTGCGCAACGTCCGCGTCGCCATCAAGGGCGATGATGTGCCCAAGGTCATCTTCCTCAGCGCCCGCAACCATCTGGAACGGGACTACGCCGGACTGGACGGCCTGCCCGTCGCCCTTCGTTCAGCGCCATGAGCGGGACATCGCCGCAGCCTTGCAGGAAGACGTCCAGCGTCAGTGGGTCGTCAAGAACTACGGCCTTCACGTGATGCCGTCCTTGTCGCTCGGTGAGGATACGACCATCGACCTTACGTCGAAGACGGCTTTTTATGACATCCGCGGCGGCGCCTATATCGACGCCGGCCGTGACCACAGCAGCGACGAAGATACGGTCCTCATGGCCCATCTGGGCCGCAAAATCGGCAGTCATCACGAAATCTACGGCGCCGTCAAGTTCATGCCGTCTTCGCTGGACTGGAATTTCATTCCCGGCTACTTTTACCGCTTTGCCGGCGGAACCCAGGCGGGATACCAGTTCGAGAGCCTCGACGACAGCCAGCACCTGTGGCTGCGCCAGCCCTTAGGCGGGCGGTGGACCCTGCGCTACGACCGGGACCTGACGCATGACGATTCCGAAGTCGGCCTGCACTATCGCGTCGATGATTATGTCGGTTTGGAATATATCGTGTCCGACCACGATGCTTGGCTCCGGATTATCGGTTATTTGTAATACAAAAGGAGAAGTTTTATTATGATGTCTGAAATAGGTAAGAAACGCAATATCAAGATTTTTTCGGCTGTTATCGCAGCTATCTTCGTCTTCAGTGTCGCCGGCCTGGCTATCATGCAGACGGGCAACCCTGTCAATGCGGCTCCGTCGAGCAACATCGGCGTCGTCGATACGAGCAAGATCATCACTCCTGATAATCAGGACGCCGTTGCGGCACAGAAACAGCTCCAGCAGGCTGGCGAAGACATGCAGAAACAGTTTGAACAGCAGTCGGCCGGCATGGACGACCAGCAGAAACAGCAGCTCTTCCAGAAGATGCAGGGCGAACTGGCTACGAAACGCCAGGAAATCTTCAAAGGCATCAAAGATAAAGTCGACACGGCTGTCAGCGATGTTGCCAAGACCAAAGGCCTCAGCCTCGTCGTCGACAAGAGCGTCGTTCTCTATGGCGGTACGGATATTACCGACCAGGTCGCTAAAGAACTGAACAAGAACTCCGGCTCCAGCAGCTCCGACAGCTCCAGCAGTTCGGACAGCTCCAGCAGCAGTAACCAGTAAGGAGTCTTTATGAAACGGATATATGCGGCAGCCGGTGCCGCGGTCCTCATGGTCTGTCTTCTCGCCGGCTGGTGGTTCTTCAGCCACCGCAGCCAGCCGGCCCCGTCGACAGCTGCGACGCCGGTCTATGCCTATGCAGACCTGGAACACGTCGTCATGAGCCACCCGCGTTATAGCGAGTATCACCATTTAGAACTGGAATACAACGCTATGGTTGCCCAATATCAGTTTGAACAGTGGAACTATTCCCAGAAGGCTGCTGCCGAAGGGACGTCGGTCCAGAATTTTGCCGCTGCCGACGCCGCAGGTACGGCAGCCCTCGACCAGGAACTGCAGGCCAAAGTCGCCCTCAAAGAGAACGAGCTCAACAACCGGCTGAAACAGCGGTATGATTCGCTCGTCCAGGAAAAGAAGAAGACGACGCCTGTCATTTCCCAGGCCGACACGTTGAAAATCGTCAATCTCCAGTTGAAGCTGAAGACCCTGTCCCTGTCTAAAGAAGAACGGGCAGCGACAGAGGAACAGCTCCAAACCTTGCTCAAAGGCAGCCAGGCCGACGTCCAGGTGACCAACCGGACAGCCGATGAAATCGCGGCCCTCATGGCACCGGATAAGGCCCAGGCCAAGAAAGAGCTCGATGACTACGCCCAGCAGGTCAAGAAAGACCTGGAAGGACGCAAGGCAGACAGCCAGCAGGTCTTCCAGCAGCAGCTGGGCGTCTTGCAGGACCGGCCGGAACCGGCTGTGTGGAACAAGGAATGGAAAGATAAACTCGATGCAAAAGAAAAAGAAATGAAAGATGTGAAAGACGCCATCATGGCAGATATCCGCGATAAAGCCGCTGATGTCGCCCAGGAACAGGGCTTTGAGATGATCTTCGCCAACTACGAAGGCATCGGCACGGCTACGGATGTTACCGATGATATTATTGCCAAGTTGGCATAACAGGAGGCTTTTAGCAATGAAAAAAGTTTGGAAGCGCTTAGGAATCGTCGCCGCAATGCTGGCCCTGACGGGTATGCTCGCCGGCTGTGGCGGAAAAGATAATGTAGGCGTCGTCGACATGTCGCGCGTACAGAAAGAAGCGCCCCTGGTCCAGCAGTATAAACAGAAGACCGAAGATAAACAGAAATCCATCGAAAAGGAATTGCAGGACGCACAGCAGTCCATGTCGGCTGAAGATTTCCAGAAGAAACAGCAGCAGGCCCAGCAGGAACTCAATATTTTCGGCGCCAGCATGCAGCGTCAGTTCATGTCGATATCCAGAGTAAGTTAGGCGACATCGCCAAGGATAAAAATGTCGCATCATCGTCGTCAAAGAAGCCGTTCCTTCCGGCGGCATCGATGTTACCGATGATCTTATTGCCAAAATGCAGTAAAAAGGGGTTGTATATAGTGAAAAAAACAGTACAGGAATTAGCAGTATTGCTGGGCGGCACGGTCATCGGCAAGGGTGACGCCGTCATTGAAGACGTGAAAGGCCTGGCCGAAGCCGGTTTGCAGGACATTACCTTTGCCGTCGATCCGTATACGGAATATTTACCGCAAGTCCATGCCGGTGCCGTCATTGTCGAAAAAGAAGTTCCTGCCGGAGATAATACGCTCGTCGTCGTAGAAAATCCCCGCCTGGCTTTTTCCCAGCTCCTCGTGCTGTTTCACCCCCGCCAGTCGGTCACGCCGGGCATCCATCCGACAGCCATCATCGACGGCAGCGCCTCTATCGGCGAAGACGTAGCATCATGCCTTATGCCGTTATCGGCAAGAACGTCGAAATCGGCAAGGGCTCGACGATTTATCCCTACGTCTTTTTAGGCGATAATGTCAAGATCGGCGAAGGTTCGGTCCTCTATCCCGGTGCCGTCATCCACGAAAACTGCGTCCTCGGAAAGAACGCCGTCATCCGGGCTCACGCCGTCATCGGCGGCGAAGGCTTCGGCTTTGCTACGGAAAAGGGCAAGCATACGCGGATCCCGCAGATCGGCAACGTCACCCTCGGCGACGATGTCGAAATCGGCGCCTGCACGTGTCTCGATAATGCAACCCTGGGTTCGACGAAAGTCGGCAGGGGGACGAAAATCGACAACCTCGTCCATCTCGGCCACAACGTCGAAATCGGTGAAGACTGTTTCCTCATCGCCCAGACGGGCATCGCTGGCAGCACCAAAGCCGGCAATCACGTCATCTTTGCCGGTCAGACCGGCTGCACTGGCCACATCACCATTGGCGACAATGCCGTCTTTGCCGGCAAATCGGGCATTACGGGCAATGTCAAGGGCAACCAGGTCTATGCCGGGTTCCCCATCCGGCCTCACATGGAATGGAGCCGTACCCAGGTCTACCTGAAACACCTGCCGGAAATGGCCAAGACCGTCAAAGCCTTGCAGAAAAAAATCGCTGAACTGGAAAAGAAATTAGAACAACAGTAAGAGGATTTGCCTATGTACACCTTTATGAAATGTCTGAGCTGGATCATCTGCCACATTCCAGAAGGCTGTCGCCGGGCCCTGGGCACCTTTTTAGGTGCCTTTTTCTGGACTTTCGTCCCCAAGAAGCGCAAGGTCCTGGCCCAGCAGCAGATTTTGGACTGCGGTCTGACCGATGACCCGGAAAAGGCCATGGCCATCGCCAAGGCCAGTACGGTCCGGTTCGGGCCCATGATCATCGAAGTCCTGTCGTATCCGCGCTATACGAAGGAAATGCTCGACGAAAAGATTACCTGGCACGGCAAGGAATACCTGGACGAACTCAAAGCCAGCGGCGAAGGGGCCGTCTTCATGGCATCCCATGCCGGCAACTGGGAACTCCTGGGAGCCGTCCTGGCCATGAATGGCTATCCCCTCATCTCCGTTGCTCAGGAACAGAACAGCAAGAGCGCCGATACCTTCATCAACGAGTACCGGGCCATGATGAAGCAGCACGTCACTTACAAGACGGGCATCCGCGACATGGTCCGCTTCCTCCGCGACGGCCACTACATCGGCCTGCTCATGGACCAGGACCCGGGCTATACCGGCATCATGGTCAAACTCTTTGGCATGGACACCCTGACGGCTGACGGACCGGCCAAGATGGCCGGCATCGCCAATTACCCCATCGTGTCGACCTTCATCCACGAAGACCGGCCGTACCACCACATCGTCGAAGTCCTGCCGCCCATCAAGCCGTACACAGCGGACCACAAGCTCTCGAAAGAGGAAAAGAACCGCATCATGTACGAAACGACACAGGAACTCAACGACCGCCTGGAAGCCCATATCCGCAAGTATCCAGAAGACTGGTTCTGGCTGCACAATCGCTGGAAATGGACTAAACGGGTATAAAATAAAACAAGCTGAAAAAGGACCTGTCGCGTGACGACAGGTCCTTTTAGCCGTTAGCGGCTAACTGTCAGCGATTAGCGGATGGTTTTAAATTTAAAAGCATCCCCCAGCCCCTAGCCACTAGCCCCTAGCCACTAACCCCTAACCACTCAAAAGAGGCTGTCTTCAGGGACAGCCTCTTTTTTGCCTTACAATCCACGACAAATGGGGCGAAAAATGCTATGATTAAGGAAAGACATTCTTCACTTAGGAGGGACGATCGTGAATATTTTCTTATATCTCATCGCTATCATCTGTTTTGCCGTTCCCAGTTATAACTGGTTCGCTACGGGTCATCTGTCCGGGACATTCAGTCTCGTCTTCGGCGTCTTCATCCTCTACTGGATTCACCGCCGCAATAAGAAGAAGTTCAAGCCGGAACTGGAATTTTCCAGCGGCAACGAAGAAGTGGACAAGCTGAACGACGAGCTCTTCAGCAAAGCCGTCGATGATTTCAACGCCATTGAAAAAGAAATGAAGCACGTCGATGACGACGAACTGCGGAAACAGCTGCGCAAGATGCAGGGCATTGCCAAGAATTTCCTGACCTACTTGCAGCAGCATCCGGAACGGATGAGCCTGGCCCGGCGCTTCGTCGATTATTACCAGGACCGGGCCCTGCTCCTGGTCCGCAAGTACCAAGAGCTGGAAAAGACGGGCCTTGAAGCGCAGGAAGTGCAGCAGTCGAAATGGGACATCAAGCAGCTCCTGGATAAGTTCGACGAAGCCTATGAAGACCAGTTCTCCAAGGTCCTCAATGCCCAGCTCATGGACCTCGACGCCGAAATGAAGGTCATGAAGCAGAACATGGCCGCTGACGGCATCCAGACAGAACCGCCCAAGGTGGAACCGCAGGTTAAGCGCAGTGATGACCTGGTCGGGACGATCATCGATTTAGCCGACCAGTTCTTGAATACAAAAAGAAAGTAGGTAGATACTATGGCCGATATCAATTTGAATGACCTTTTAGAGAAAAGGCAGGCTGACAGCCAGAAAGCCCTGCCAGCCGTCGATGAAAAGCACGAAGCAGCTCATTTCAATGCCCAAGTCGAAAGCCTGACGCCGGAAGAACGGCAGCAGGTCGACACCATCAAGGATGCCATCGACCTGGTCAATTCCAACGCCATCGTCCAGTACGGCAGCGCCGCCCAGAAAAATATCGCCACCTTTTCGGACAGCGTCTTGTCGACGGTCAAGAGTACGGACCCGGCCGCAGCCGGTGACCTGCTCAACGACCTGGTCAAGCGGGTCAAGTCCTTTGAAGACGAAAACGACGAGGACCAGGGCTTCCTGGCCAGCCTGCCCGTCGTCGGCTCGCTGTTCAAGAAAAAAGAAGCCCTGACCCAGTCCTATACGACGCTGGCCGCCCAAATCGACAAGATACAGGCCGGCCTGGACAGCCAGAAAATGACCCTCATGAAGGACATTGCCATGTTCGACGGCCTCTACGATAAGAACCTGGAATACTTCAAACAGCTCCAGCTCTACATCCAGGCTGGCGAAGAAAAGATACAGGAACTGAACCTGACGACGATTCCCAAGCTGGAAGCCCAGGCCCAGGTTTCAGATAATCCCATGGCCGTCCAGGTCGTCCAGGATTTCAAGAATTCCGTCAGCCGCTTTGAAAAGAAGGTCCACGACCTGAAAATCAGCAAGACCATTGCCATCCAGACGGCACCACAGATCCGCATCATCCAGAACAACGACAAGATCCTCGTCGACCGCATCCAGAGTGCCATTTACAACACCATCCCCTTGTGGAAGAACCAGATGGTCCTGGCCCTGGGGCTGGGGCGGCAGAAAGAGGCCCTGGAAATGCAGCAGGCCGTGTCCAATACGACCAATGAACTGCTCAAGCGCAACGCCGCCATGCTCAAGCAGAATTCCCATGATACGGCCGTCGAAAATGAACGGGCCATCGTCGATATCGAAACGGTCAAGCAGGTCAATGAAGATTTGATCAGCACCATCGAAGATACGCTGCGCATCCAGCAGGAAGGACGGCAGAAGCGGCAGGCCGCCGAAGCCGAACTGGTCCAGATCGAAAGATCGCCTGCGGGAAGCCCTGTTAAAAGGCGCCGGCCACAACTAGAAACTGCAAACTACAGACTACAAACTACGGACTATCCCTTAGAGCCAGCCGAATTTTTTGCAGGCTTCCAGGATGCCGCCCTTATCGTTGTCGCCCGTGACGTAGTCGGCATGGGCTTTCAGCTCATCCCGGCCGTTGCCCATGGCGATGGAGAAGAAGGGCTTGCGGAACATGGAAATGTCGTTCATGCCGTCGCCGAAGACGACAGCATCTTCCGGGCGGCCGCCGACGAGGTCCAGCATGCGCAGGATGCCGCGGCTCTTGTCGGTCGGTTCGATGAGGTACGTGTGGTCGATGTATTCCAGGTGGGGCAGGCCGTATGTCGGCGGTTCGTCTTCGAGGCGCTGGGGCCGGGCGTACATGATTTTATAGACGGCCGTCAGGTTTTCGATGGGGACCGGGCGGATGACGGTTTCCATGTAATTGCGCGGGTCGTCGTGAGGGAAATCAGCATACGGCGTATAGCGGTTGATCGTATTGTCCGTGACGACGGCCCAGGGATAGTGGCGGTCCGTCAGGTCGCGCAGCAGGGCTTTGCAGTTCTCCAGGGGCAGGCCGGTCATTTCCAGGATTTTCCCGTCCAGGGACAGGCTGTTGCCGCCATCGGCGACGACAGCCGGTATGCCGTAGCGGTCGGCAAAGGTCTGCGTATCGTGCTGCAGGCGGCCCGATGCGATGGCGATGAAATGGCCTTCCTGGACGAGGCGGCGCAGGCAGTACAGCGTGTCTGCCGGGATGATGCTGGAGATCCCCAGGCCCAGGGTCCCGTCGATATCAAAGAAAAAGTATTTTTTCGTCATGAGTCTATCCTTTCTCGGAAAATTAAGAAACTTCTTTATTATAGCATATATAAATTTCTCCCAAAATCCCCTTTTGCCATTGACAGAAGGGGTCCTTTTTTTACATAATAAAGTGAATGTCTATTTATTTTCGATCACATAAAAAGGAGCGATTTGACTAATGAGCACCATTGATACGACTTGTGTAAATGCCATTCGTGTATTGTCGGCTGACGCCATCCAGAAGGCCAACTCTGGCCATCCCGGCCTGCCCCTCGGCGCAGCCCCCATTGCATACGAACTCTGGGCAAATCACATGAACCATAACGCAAAGGACCCGAAATGGGCGAACCGCGACCGCTTTATCCTCTCGGCTGGCCACGGCTCGATGCTGTTGTATTCGCTGCTCCATTTCTACGGCTACGGCCTGACCATGGACGACATTAAACAGTTCCGTCAAGACGGCTCCTTGACACCGGGTCATCCGGAATACGGCCACACGACGGGCGTCGAAGCGACGACAGGCCCCCTCGGCGCCGGCCTGGGCATGGCTGTCGGCATGGCCATGGCAGAAGCTCACTTGGCAGCTATTTTCAATAAACCGGGCTATCCCGTCGTCGACCACTACACCTTCGCCCTCTGCGGCGACGGCTGCCTGATGGAAGGCATCTCGTCGGAAGCCTTCTCCCTGGCAGGGACGCTCGGCCTTTCCAAACTCATCGTCCTCTACGATAGCAACAACATCTCTATCGAAGGCAATACGGACATCGCCTTTACGGAAAATGTCCAGGCCCGCATGGCTGCCTTCGGCTTCCAGACGATTACCGTCGAAGACGGCACGGACCTCGACGCCATCGGCAAAGCCATCGAAGAAGCCAAAGCCGACAAGGAACATCCGTCGTTCATCACCATCAAGACCCAGATCGGCTATGGCTGCCCGGCCAAACAGGGCTCGGCTGCCGCTCATGGCTCGCCGCTGGGTGAAGAAAACATCGTCGCTATGAAAGAAAACCTGGGCTGGCCGAAACCGCAGGAAACCTTCTACATCCCGGACGAAGTCTATGCTCATTATGCTGAACTGAGCCAGAAAGCCGGCGCAGCGAAGCGGATTGGCAGAAACTCTTTGCCGACTACGCTGCCAAATTCCCGGATATGAAAGCTAAATGGGATGCTTTCCACAGCGATGTCGATGCACAGGCCCTTTTGAATGACGAAGATTTCTGGGCTTATGAAGATAAACCGCAGGCTACGCGCAGCTTGTCCGGCACGATGATCAACCGCCTGAAAGACATCATGCCTCAGCTCTTTGGCGGCAGCGCCGACCTGGCTCCGTCGAACAAGACGGAAATGAAAGGCGAAGGCTTCTTCAGCAAGACCGATTACAGCGGCCGCAACGTCCACTTCGGCGTCCGTGAACTGGCTATGGGCGCCATCACCAATGGCCTGGCCCTTCACGGCGGTATCCGTCCGTATGCCGGCACGTTCTTCGTCTTCAGTGATTACATGAAACCCATGATCCGCCTGGCTGCCCTCATGAGCCTGCCGACGACGTACGTCCTCACGCACGACAGCATCGGTGTCGGCGAAGACGGCCCGACTCACGAACCGATTGAACAGCTGGCCATGCTCCGCTCCCTTCCTAACGTCAACGTCTTCCGTCCGGCTGACGCTACGGAAACGGCTGCCGGCTGGTACCTGGCTGCGACCAGCCAGAAGACGCCGACGGCCCTCGTCCTGACCCGCCAGAACCTGCCGCAGCTCGCCGGCAGCAGCAAAGAAGCCCTGAAAGGCGCTTACGTCATCGCCGATGCCAACAAGGCCGTTCCCGATGCCATCATCATGGCCAGCGGTTCGGAAGTCGAACTGGCTGTCAGCGCTAAAGATGAACTGGCTAAAGAAGGTGTCGACGTCCGCGTCGTCAGCATGCCTTGCATGGAACTCTTTGAACAGCAGGACGAAGCCTATAAAGAACAGGTACTCCCGAAAGCTGTCCGCGCCCGCGTCGCTGTCGAAGCCGCTTCGGACTTCGGCTGGGGTAAATACGTCGGCCTCGACGGGACGACGGTTTCCATGAAATCCTTCGGTGCCTCCGCTCCGGCCGGCATCTTGTTCAAGAAATTTGGCTTCACGACAGAAAACGTCGTAGCCGCCGTAAAGAAAGTCGTAAAATAATCGTGGTTCGTGGTTCGTGGTTCGTGGTTCGTAGGGGACGTCCAAAGGGCGCAGTCAGCAGTCAGCAGTTGGCCGTTAGCAGCTAGCCCCTACCCCCTACCCCCTAATCCCTAGCCACTAACCACTAGCCACTAACCACTAAAAAGGCGCTGTCTTCATGCGACAGCGCCTTTTTCATTTGTCAAGGCTTGATTTTTCTTCTATATTTTATTATACTAGATGCAAGAAGAAACCCTACTGTGTACGTAAATGGTCTCGATGTTTTGAACCAACACTTTTTACATTGGGAGTTCGGGCTCTATATCGTTAGGCAATGCCTTCACTGGACTGTCGACCCTTATAGGAGAACACCCACCTGCTTAGGCAGGCTCAAAACTCGGTTTATAAACGGCATGGTGGGGCTCTTTTCTTATTCGAGAATTTAGTTATTTCGTCCGCCGCTGAGGAGACTTGGCGGCGTTCTATTTAGTCTGGAGAGCAAACAAATGAGCGGAGACGATTTATTTTCTATGGCTGATGAACGGAGCGGCCGGGACTATGCGCCGCTGGCCGTCCGCATGCGGCCGGAATCTTTGGATGACATCTATGGACAGGACGACCTCATCGGCCCGGGCAGTTTTCTGCGGACCCTCATCGAGAAGGACACGATCCCGTCCCTTTTGTTTTACGGTCCCTCTGGCGTCGGCAAGACGACGCTGGCCCATGTCATTGCCAATGAGACGGACAGCCGTTTCGTAACCCTCAACGCCGTCACGGCCGGGACGTCGGAACTGCGCAAAGTCATCGCGGCGGCGCAGGATGCCATCCATTTATATCAAAAGCGGACGATCCTCTTCATCGACGAAATCCACCGCTTCAATAAAAGCCAGCAAGACGTCCTGTTGCCGTATGTCGAAGACGGGACGGTCATCCTCATCGGGGCGACGACGGAAAATCCTTATTTTGAAGTCAACCGCCCCTTATTGTCGCGCCTGCGCGTCATCCAGCTGAAGCTCCTGCCGGAACAGGCCGTCATGGCCGTCCTGCGGCGGGCTCTGACGGATAAAGAAAAAGGCCTGGGCTCGCTGGGCATCACGGCCAGCGATGAGATGCTGGGAACCCTGGCGCGGCTGGCCGACCGCGATGCCCGCGTCGGCCTCAACCTGCTGGAACAGGTCTGCATGGTCGTCCCGGCTGGCGGCCATATCACACACGACGCTATCGAAAAAGTAGCCGGTCATAAGGTCTATACGTATGACAAGAAAGGCGATGCCCATTACGATACGGTATCGGCCTTCATCAAGAGTATGCGTGGGTCCGACCCCGATGCGGCCCTGCACTATATGGCTCGTATGATCGACGCCGGAGAACAGCCGTCCTTCATCGCCCGCCGCCTGGTCATCTGTGCGGCTGAAGACGTAGGACTGGCCGATCCCCAGGCCCTGGTCATCGCCAATGCCGCTGCCCAGGCCGTCCAGTTCGTCGGCTGGCCGGAAGGGCGCATCATCCTGTCCGAAGCCGTCATCTACGTGGCCTGTGCGCCGAAGAGCAACAGCGCCTACATGGCTATCGATGCGGCTTTGGCCGACGTCCGCCATAAGGACTGCGGCGATGTACCCGATTATCTGCGCGACAGCCATTACAGCGGCGCCGCCGCCCTGGGCCATGGCCTGACCTACCAGTATCCTCACGATTTCGATGGGGGCTGGGTGGCCCAGCAGTATCTGCCCGATGCTTTGAATGGGGCGTCCTATTACCGGGAACGGCCCTATGGACAGGAAGGGAGCATGGCGGCTGCCTGGCATAAGCGCCGTGGCGGCAAGTAATCTATTAGTAGAAGGTGAACTGTTTTGACAAAAGGAAAGACCCGTAAAACCAGCCGCACCAAGCGGACGACTGGCACGCGTCAGAAGGCGAAGACTGCCAGGAAGGCAGGGACGTCGCCACTTTTGAAATATGAAATCATAGGTATTTGTTGTATCCTCGCAGGCGTCTTTGCGACGGCCGGCTTCATCGGCGTCGATACAGGCCGCATCGGCCACAGCGTCGACGATATCTTAGCGTATATCTTCGGCCTGGGCCGGATCGTCGTCAGCCTGTCCCTCATCGTCCTGGGCCTGAAATACATCGTCATCCGCAAGGCCTGCCCAGTGTCGAAATCGTGGGCCGTCGGGACGTGGATCTATATCCTCCTCCTGGGGCTGGTCCATTTGCTGGTCATCCCGGAAGGGACGGAATTCCTGCCGCACAGCTTATCTGTCGGCGGGGGAATCGTCGGGGCCGTCATGGCCTCGGTCCTGCGGCGGTTTCTTGGATTTTTTGGAGCTGTCATGGCTATTACCGGTGCCTGCATCGTCACCTTCCTGGTCTGGAAGAATTGGTCTATTTCTAAGCCTGTGGCTGTCGTAGCCGACAAGGCCGGCCAGGAAGCGGCCAAAGTGTCGGGTAAGGCCGTTGAAGGCCTTCAGGACGCATCCCAGTCCCTGAAACAGTGGCATGAACGCCGCCGCATCTTCGATTTGCAGGCTGAAGAAGCCAAGGCTTCTTCAGATATTGTAGGAGCCGTCCCGGAGCCTTTCCAGCCCGTCGGGTGCCGACCAACGGAAGGCGCAAGACCGTTGCTGGAACGGAAAGCAGAGGCTGGGCGTCCCGCTTGTGGGAATACCGATGATTATCCCGCTGATATGGAACGACCGGCCTCAACCATTGCCGATGCCCGCGACTTGGGCAACGGCGTCGAAGAAGTCCGCTTCGATGCCAGCCCTATCGAAGAAGACGTGCCTTACGATTGGGCCAGCGACGATTCGTATGAAGAAGTTCCGGAAACGCCGGAGGAAATGCCGGAAGACGCCCGGCCTTACAGTCAGATACATGAAACCGTCGTCGGCGATACAGTGCCGACGGCCCATGACGTACAGCCCGGCCCGGCAGCGCCGGCGGCTTCGCTGGCTGGAGAAACGGATGTCCTCGGCCATGATATGGACAACCTCAAGCCCATTGAAGTCGAAAAGAGCAGCGTCGCTGTCGAAACCAGCGAAGAAGGGAGCAGTGCCGTTCCCAAAGCGGCTGGCGAAAAGACGTACCGCCTGCCGCCGGTGAGCATGCTCAAACCAGGGCCGCAGCATATCGTCGGCCTGAGCGATGAAGTCCGGGAAAATGCCCGCATCCTCCAGGAAACGCTGCAGAGCTTCAACATCGATGCCAAGATACTCAATGCCAGCCAGGGGCCGTCCATCACCCGTTACGAGCTGGAGCCGGCAGCGGGCGTCAAAGTCAGCAAAATCGTCCACTTAGCCGATGATATCGCCTTGAAACTGGCCGCCACGGATATCCGCATCGAAGCGCCGATTCCCGGCAAAGCGGCCGTCGGCATCGAAGTGCCGAATAAAAAAGCTGACCGGTGTCAATCTGCGCGATGTCATCGACACGGATACGTTCCGCAAGGCCGCCGGCGGCGTCCCGGTCTGCCTGGGCAAAGACATTGCCGGCAACCCCATCGTCGCCGACCTGACCAAGATGCCTCATCTCCTGGTAGCCGGTTCGACCGGGTCCGGCAAGAGTGTCTGCATCAACACCTTCATTGCCAGCATCCTCTTCAAGCAGCGGCCGGAAGACGTCAAGCTCATCCTCATCGACCCGAAGGTCGTCGAATTATCCAATTACAACGGCATCCCGCACTTGCTGACGCCAGTCGTCACGGACCCGAAGAAGGCCGCCAGCGTCCTGCGCTGGGCTGTCCGGGAAATGGACGACCGCTATAAGCGTTTCGCCATCACCCATACGCGGGATATTTCCCGCTATAATGAACTCCATCCGGAAGACACGATGCCTTTCATCGTCATCATCATCGACGAATTGGCCGACCTCATGATGATGGCTTCAGACGACGTGGAAAAGTCCATCATCCGCCTAGGCCAGAAAGCCCGTGCCTGCGGCATGCACCTCGTCCTGGCGACGCAGCGGCCGTCTGTCGACGTCCTGACGGGTCTCATCAAGGCCAACGTCCCGAGCCGCATTGCCTTCGCCGTTTCCAGCCAGGTCGATTCACGGACTATCCTCGACATGGCCGGTGCAGAAAAACTGATCGGCAAGGGCGACATGCTCTTCTATCCTCTCGGTGCTTCCAAGCCTCTCCGCGTCCAGGGCGCTTTCATTTCCGATTCGGAAATCGACGAAATGGTCGAATTCATCAAGGCCCAGGGCGGTCCCAATTACGATGAAGCCGTCCAGAAGGCCCAGTCGGAAAATCCCGAAGACAGCGTCGATTTCTTTGAAGACGACCTCATGCGCCAGGCCATCGACATGGTCCTGGAAACGGGCCAGGCTTCGACGTCCATGCTCCAGCGCCGCTTCCGCGTCGGCTATACGCGGGCAGCCCGCATGATCGACATGATGGAAGCCATGCACATCGTCGGCCCCAATAACGGCAGCAAGCCCAGGGAAATCCTCATGACGGCCGACGAAGTCCAGCAGAAGTATTTGAGCTGAACCCCTGTACCCCTGGCCGTATCTGTTATATAATAAAAGATACGATTATAGAGAATGGGGAGAGGAACAACAGTGAACGAATCGTCGATCGGAGAAGTGCTACGACTGGCAAGAGAACAACAGGGGCTGACACTGCAAGACGTGTCCGATGCCCTCAATATAAAGCGGGAATACCTGGAAGCCCTGGAAAAGGACGAATACGATGCCATTCCCGGCGCCGTCTTCGTCAAGGGCTTTCTTCGCAATTACGGCAATTTCCTGGAACTGGACGGCATCGCCCTGGCCAGGGAATACAAGGAAAACGTCGAAGAACGGACGCCGCAGCCGGAAGTGCGGACCATCATGCCCGTCAAAAAGAAGAAAGTCCGCAAGGACAGCAATAAAAAGAAGAAGCAGCGTCAGGGAAAATGGCCGGAAATCACTATCATTGCCGGCATCATCATTTTCCTGCTGCTCATCATTTGGATTTTAATTTAAATAAGGAGCCATATGCGCGAGAAATTCTTAGTAACCAGCCGGGAGGACATGGAACGCCGCGGCTGGGATCAGCTCGATTTTGTCTACATCAATGGCGACGCCTATGTCGATCACCCCGGTTTTGCCGCAGCCCTCATCGGCCGCGTATTGGAAAGCCGGGGCTATCGTGTCGGTATCATTTCCCAGCCCGACTGGCATAGTGCCGAACCGTTCAAGAAATTGGGACGGCCGCGGCTGGCCGCTTTGATTACAGCCGGCAATCTCGATTCCATGCTCAATGAAAAGACGGCAGCCAAGAAATTCCGCAGCCGCGACAGCTATTCGCCAGGCGGCGAAGCCGGCCACCGGCCGGAACGGGCGACCATCGTCTATGCCAACCGCATGCGGGAAGCCTATAAGGATGTGCCCATCATCATCGGCGGCATCGAAGCCAGCCTGCGCCGCTTTGCCCACTATGATTACTGGTCCAATAAAGTGCGCCATTCCATCCTCCTGGACAGCAAGGCCGACATCCTCAGCTACGGCATGGGGGAACATTCCGTCGTCGAAATCGCCGACGCCCTGGCCGAAGGCAAGACTGTCGCCGAAATGTACGACATCCGCGGCATCTGCTACGTCACCAGCCGGCCGCCCATTTCAGATAAGACCGTCGTCTGTCCGTCCTATGAAGACGTCAAGAAGGATAAATTGACCTTTGCCAAGCTTTCAAGATGCAGTACGAAGAACAGGATCCCTTTTACGGCAAGACTATCATCCAGCCGTCAGAGAACCGCTTCGTCGTCCAGACGCCGCCGGCCCTGCCGCTGACGACAGCCGAGATGGATGCTATCTACGA
>ENA-OQED01000162-OQED01000162.1-human-gut-metagenome-genome-assembly--contig:-NODE-162-length-26955-cov-1.104853_pt1 | contig 26955 bp, 24 predicted proteins | sample MGYA00242790_ERZ504625 | MGnify/ENA primary metagenome ERZ504625 (study PRJEB26092, sample SAMD00036345) | human gut metagenome | host: Homo sapiens | study: EMG produced TPA metagenomics assembly of...
ACCGTTTTTGCCTCACGCAGGTAAATTGCGGGCTTTGCGCGCCCCGAAACCACGGTTTTTCTCATGACGAGTTTCCGCAAGGAGCGTTTTGCAACGCGCCCTTTTGATTTCCCCATAAAATACTCTTTTAATCCGCCGACCTCTGCCCCGTCCTTCTCACCGTCGTTTTCACCTCTACCGTCAGCTCCGCCTTTGGTAGCACCTCCCGCCAACGATTTTCTACACTGCGAAACGCATCCGGCTCTGAGAGCCACAGCCGGTTCCCAAGCCGGAGCACATCGCTGCGATAACTCTTCAGGCAGATTTCAGCTGTACTCCGGAGCTGGCTTTCCAGCATTGTTGAAACCGCAGCTTCAATTTGTGCGCGCACTTTGCTCTGCACGCTTCCGAAATCCGCGCGCTCAATCTCGTTGAGATCGCATACACAGTTGATCTCCGCGCGGTAGGCGGGCAACCCGTTTTTCATCTCCGTTGTAAATTTCGTATCCGCTTTAATGAGCTCCAACGACGCTTTGCCAAAGGAATCCCCCTCCACAACCAGGTCGCCGCTCTCGGCCTGCCCAGTCAAAAATAGGAGTGCGCGCGTTTCATCCGCATCCAGATCGCCTACATACTTCCCCTCCCGGAAGATTGCTAGCCCATCTGTCAACACCGTATCCATCTCCTGCGCCTTGTCCACCACTGGTTTTAAAAGCGGGAGATATACGTCCGACGTTTTATCCTCCAGCAGCGTAATCGCCTTGTGCAGCGGCATCTGGAGCGTTTTGGCGTTTACCTGCCCCATCTTCAAACCCATCTGGATTTCCCGCGCAGGAATCGAGCTGCCATTGAAGGGCGATTTGATGATATCCGCCGCCTTTCCCCGCGCCACGGCAAGATCGACCACTGGCCGTGTGGCGTAATCCCGCACAAAAAAATCGAGCGTTTCATTCAACCCCTCGCGCGCCACATCCGCACCGAATACGATGATCCAGTTGTGCGAATAAAGCGGCCTTCGCCCTGCGGTGAGCGTAACATTGCGCATGGCATCCGCGATCGTTGCGCCGCTCGTTTCATAAACCTTCGTCACGTTGCCGGACATACCGTCATCCTGCCCGCCTGCAACCGCTGTGTTAAAGGCCTGTAATGTTAGAAGATAGCCGTCCGCCGTCCGATCCACACCGATGCCCTGCACGATCAGACGGTCGCGGATCTCACGCCCATCGTTGCCATAGTCATTATCGCAGCCTGTCAGCCCAAGAGCTAAGAGAAACACGGCGCAAATCGCAAATATCTTTTTCATACGGACGCCGCCTCCTTCTCCAGTTTTGCCTGCCTGCGCACCGGCGGTAGCAGGCACAGTGGGATCAGGATGACGAAAACGGCAAACAGGAGCATCATGATCTCCGGCCTGGCAATGGCGTCAAAGCGCTCATAATCCCCGGAGATAAACACGGCCGCCGTGCCGAGCACCAGGATGCACCCGGCGATCCACGCCTTTTTGAAGCGCCTGCCAAAGGCCCGGCGCAGGCAGGTGACCGTCAGCAGTGTAAAAAACGCGAGCTTAACGAACAGGCAGAGAATCCACACGCCCGTATGAAACGCGTCAAGCCGCTGTAGCACGCTGAATTCAGCGAGCACTGCCAGCGAATGAAACGGGAAGAGCTGCGTTTGAAAAAACACGCCCAGCACGGAAATCGCGCAGAAGAAGAGAAGCGCCATTGCCAGCGTCAGCCACAGCGTCCATTTGACATAACCCTTTGTGAGCTTTCCGCGCACGCGCGGCGCAATCACGGCGAGTGCCGCCGCCTCTGCCGTGCCGGAGAGGAAAGCCGCCGTGCCCCGAAGCGTTGGCATCACACCGTCATAAAACAGCGGCGTAAAATTTAGCGGCTCAAAACGCGGCAGCAAAACGGCGATCACAAAACCAAGCGTTACGGCCACCAGCAGCACTGCCAGGCCGGAGAGCCGCCCGAGCGCCTCCAGCCCGAAACCGGCCGCTGCACAGCTGATGAGAATGATAATCAGCAGAAAAATCGTGAAATCCGAATCTGGAAACAGCCGCGAGGTTGCAAACAAATCAAAGCGCGTCACGCTGAGCAGCGCCACGAAGAGGAAAAACAACGCATACAATACCGCAAGAATTTTAGAAAGCACAGGCGAAATCCTGTAGGCACAGTCAAAGATATCCCAATCCGGGCGTGCCTGATACAGCGCATACAACGGTAGCGCGCTGATAAGCATCCCCAACGGATACAGAAACGCCTGCACGAGCAAATCAGAGGAGAGCGCAATCTCATTGAGCGCAGGAATATACGTCAGCGTGACGAGAATCCGGCTGACGAAAAAGATGGAGTAGAGCTGAGCCGGGCTAATCTGATGCGAGTTTGTCATTCTACAGGCCGTCCTTTCTAACTGAACTGATTAAAAATCCTCCGGCTCCCGCTTATCTGAGCCGTTGAGATCCTGCACCTTCATCTTATAGCGGCCGAGGCGCTTCCAGCCGACCCGCAGCACAAGATCACGCATTGCGCCTTTTTCAAAGGGCGTGATGGGTGCGGAATATGGCACGCCATAGGGATTGATCGAGCAGGCGTTTAGGATGAGCAGCCCCAGGATGAGCATGATTCCGTACAGGCCGGTCAGCCCACCCACGATGATAAAGAGAAACCGCAGCACGGCCGCCGGCTCATAAAGCGACGGCACGACGAATGAGCTGATCGCCGTCAGCGCGAGCACAATCAACATGGGCGCGGCGATGAGCCCCGCTGTGACAGCCGCATCACCGATGACGAGCGCGCCGACAATGCTCACAGCATGGCCCACGGTTTTTGGCATCCGCAGCCCTGCTTCGCGCATGATTTCATATATAAAATGGATCACGAGCGCCTCCAGCATGATGGGAAAGGGCGTGCGCCCCTCCGATACCGCGATATCAAAGAGCATGCTCGCCGGCAGCAGCTCCTGATGGAAAATCGCCACAGCCACATAAATGCCCGGCAGCAGCATGCTAATGGCAAAGGAAATGAATTTGAGAGCACGCAGAAAGAGCGCATAAAAGGGACGATTGGAATAATCATCAATCGATTGAAAATTTCAATGAAAAGGTGCGGCACGATCAGGGCGAACGGCGTGCCGTCCACAATGACGCCCACCCGCCCCTCACTGATTTTGCGCACAGGGTATCCGGCCGTTCCGTAACACCCACGCCGGAGAAGAACGAAAGCCCCTTGTGATCCAGAAACGGCTGGATATAGCCGGATTCCAGCACCATATCAAGCTTCGCATTTTGAAGCCGCTGCTTGACCTCCTCCAGGATGTCGGGATTCACCCGATCCGAGAGATAGCAAAGGCAGACCATCGTTTGGCTTGTATCGCCCATATTGAGCATCTCGAAACGGGCATAGGGCGTTTTGAGCCGGCGGCGGATCAACGTGGTGTTCACCTTGAGCGTTTCTACAAGCCGTCGCGCGAACCACGCTCCTGCACCTCCGTTTCCGGGTCGGAAATCGAGCGCCGCTCAAAGCCCTGCACACCGAAAACCTCGCAGCGCGTCACACCGTCGATAAACAGTGCCGCAAAGCCTGACATCATCAGGTTGAGTACGTCCGCCATGTCGAAGGCTTCTTTATGATCCGTGCCGGAGAGCACGTGATCCCGCAGGTATAAAAACTGCTCGTCCGGCTCCTTCGGGATATTCGTGGCATGCAGGATGGGCGTAACCGCAATTTGGGAGAGTAGGAGATCATCGCACATTCCTTCGCATAGCACAAAGGCTGCCCGGTTACCATTGACAGGCAGCTCGCGCACCATCAGATCAAAGCTTGGGCCGAACACGCCGCGCAGGTAGATCAGGTTTTCCTGCAAAGAGGCAGAAATCTCCGCGGGCGGCACCTGCGTCGTTTGCGCATTGATCGGAGTAAAATCCTTCTGTACGGCATTTTTAAGCCATTGAAACATAAAACGGTCCTTCCTTTCCATTTGGCGGAAAAACAAAACAAATCAAAAATCCGCCGCTAACGGCAAAGCATAGGCCTTGCGAATAGAGGGTTCTCCAGGATAAATGATATACGCTACTGTTTTTTCCATCCTACTCCGGTTTATGCGGTGGAATAATTACAGCGTAGAAACGCCATACTAGATATCGCTAAAGGCGGAAAATGAAGCTTGTACGCAACGCTGTGAAAGGCATGGATTGCGTATTGCCAGTCGGTACAAAATTTTGAATGGGGGCGCATGGAGTGATCCATATGCTGCTTTTTCATTTCTTTTCCGCCTTTAGACGGATGAAACAGGCCTTGCAAGGGAGGAAGCAGGATGATTATTACGCTCATCCGCGCGGCGATCTTATATTTTTTGATTGTCTTTTCTGTACGTATCATGGGTAAGCGGCAAATCGGCGAGTTGCAGCCATCTGAGCTCGTTATCACAATCCTGATCTCTGAGATCGCCGCTATCCCGATGCAGGATAACGGTGCGCCTCTGATTAATTCCGTGATACCCGTACTGCTGCTGATCTCCTTTGAGGTGATTGCCTCAGTCGTGAGTATGAAATTCCCCAAATTCCGCGGCCTCATGCAGGGCCATTCCCTCATTGTCATCCGCAACGGGATGATTGACCAAACACAGCTCAAGCGGCTTCGTTTTACCGTAGACGACCTGATGGAAGCGCTGCGGCAGAAGGACGTGTTCCGAATCGAGGATGTGCAATATGCAATTGCCGAAACCAATGGCACGCTGAGCGTTCTGCTCAAGCCGGAAAAGCGCGTTCCGGTAGCGGAAGAATTAAACGTGACGATTCCGGATGACGGCTTGCCGTGTATCGTCATCAGCGACGGACGCATCATCACCTCTGCTTTTAAGGATTGCGGGATGACGATGAAAAAGCTCCAGACCCATATCAAGAAAAGCGGGCTGGAGCTAAAAGATATTCTGATTATGGAGATTGACCGCAGTGGAAATACGACGATCATCAAACGGGATGAACGGCTGAACAACGGAAAAATGGGGTAAACCCTCCCCTTTGGAGGATGAGAAAAGTAAAAGGAACGGGCGCGATTGCCCGTTCCCTCATTCAATGGACTCATTTATGGTGCTTGAAAGGAGCAAGTTTCAATGAAACGCCTGATTACAGCAATTTCCCTGCTTACCATTGCGGGGATTTTATGCGGGATTGGATTTCTAAGCATGAAGAAACAAGTGGATACACTGACGCAGCTGTTCCATGAGGGCGCTCAAGCCGCACAAGCAGAGGATGAAGAACGGCTCCATACTTGCACAAAAGAGCTACAAAAAGCATGGGAAAAAAGCCATGTCGTTTTTTCTATGCTGATCCAGCATCACGATCTCGATGATTTAGAGACAGACATTCTGGATTTGAACAACCTTCTGAAAGAAAAGGAGTTTAAAGAATATAAACGGACGTGTGAAGCGGGAATCATTGAACTGGATCATATTTATAATTCGGAGATACCGTCGGTGGGGAATGTGTTCTGAAGAAAATATATCCATCCTATCTCCAATAAGCCTCATATAGGTGCGTTGAGATACGCTTATCCTCTGGAGGCAATTGCATATAGTCCCCATATAACGTCCTTAAAAACTCATCATATCCTTTCGGTGCTAAATAAACCTCACCTTCAAAATGGACAGGAATACTTTCATCAAAGCAGCTTCTATTAATCCTCTTTAAAACATTATCATATCCTATAACAGGGACACCTACCATTTTAGAGCCTTCATAAGGGTATTTTAACGCCCTCTTATTCAGTAATATAATCCAGTGATAATTACCGACAAGCTTCACTAGGAACATACGTATATAGCGCAATGCAGTTCTAATCATATTAGGACTTTTTTCATATGGAGAAAAGGATAACACAGACCACCGAAATAATTTTTTTTTGAACTTTATAAAATTTTTCCGCTTTTCTTTCATCTTCTGGTACACCGTCCAATGGAAAAATATCGACATCAATCCCTAAAGGTGTCCCTCGATATTGGACTCCCTCTTCAATTTTCTCCGTTTCAATATGATATATTTTTGAATATGGTAAAAAATGATCTCGATTATTATATGGAGAAGATAATTTGCAGGAACTTATTTCTTGATTGCCTAACAATTTTATTAAACGCATATAATCCGGCCTTGGAATCACTACATCAATATCGTCATCCCAGGGTATAAATCCTTGGTGTCTAATAGCTCCAATTAGCGTTCCATAGGATAAAAAGTATCGAATTCCATTTTTATCACAATAATTAGTTAGCGTCTTCAATACATGCAACTCAATAGCCTTAATTTCTTGATCAGATATTTTATTCATTATCAGCCTGATCCTTTCTTATAAATAATTGAATCTTTTTTGCACTTCGGCCTACAATTTTCATCATTAAATCCTTGATCAAAAAGATAGACTCCCTACATATAATAAGCATTAAAATAAACATTGCCGCATTAATGATATAGCCACTTAATGAAGGTAAATAAATAAAACAACATTCACCTACTAAAATCAGATTGCCAATAATAAATTGTTTCGTAAAAACTCGTAATGGCATATATTTCTTAGTTCCAAACGACCGATATAAAAAAATTGAAAAATAGCTGGCACAACTGGCCAATGAGGCCCCCTGAATTCCGATAGCTGGAACTAATATGGCTGTAAAAATAATATTCACTACTGCCCCACAAAACGCAGAGAGCATCATTCCAACGTTATTTTTCGCCACTGTATAGTATGTTCCAATAAAAGTAGAAAAGGCGCCAAAGGTAAATGCTAAAATCAGTGCAGGGCTATACATCCATGATTCAAAAAATTCTGAAGAAACATATATCATCATAATCGGCTTCAAAACCAAAATTAAAAAGGATGACGCTAATAATATTAACTTATAATAAACACGAAACATCTTATTATTATATGCGACTTTATCTTCCTCATCTTCTGATTTGATTGCGGAAAATTGCCATGCTTGTTGAAATATTGTTACAAATGTATTAAGTAACGTTGGGATTTTATTTGCAATTGCATATAATCCATTCGCACCAGTTCCCAAGAATACAGTAATTATAATACGTCCGGACGAATTTGTCACCCACCAAAGCAGTGAGTTTGGAACTAAGGCTAAGCTATATCTCATCATTCCTCTCGCTTCTCTCCAGTGAAACGAGAAGCCTTTCAAATAATAAATATTTTGCCTCCACAGAAGCAAAATAACGCAGTGGCAAAATATGAAATAATAAATGCTAAAAAATAACCAGTAATACCCCATTTTAAAACTACCAAAAATATTATATTTAAAGTTGCTGTCAAAGCGGTGTTCAGAATTGTGGAAGCTGTATAGATTTTAAGCTTTTCGATTCCTTTTAAAAAGGCCTGCCCCACATTAACAGCAGTAGCCCCTACTACGAGTAGATACAAATATACGGAATAATCATATAAGCTAGGAATTAAATAACATATAGGAATAATAACGATAGAAATGATTGAGCCGATTAAAAAAATAGCCATGCCTGTTGAAATAATTTTATTTCGATCTGCATGCTTATCCAGACAATAACGCATTATAGCTTCATGAATATTCATACAAACAAATGGCGTCATTACCATGGAGATTGTAAATATGAGGTCTGTTGTACCATATTGAGATTTTGATAATGCATAGGTATAAAGAGGAACCATAAAAACGCTGATTAATTTAGTCCCAATACTACCTAATCCAAATAGTACAGTATTCTGTAACAAATATTTTGTTCTATTCATTAACAACTTCCTCATAGATGTTCAATAATTGTTGTAAATTGTTTTTACGGTCATGTGTCTCAAGCGCATGTAGGTGGGCTGCTTCGGAAAAGCGCCGAGCCAAGTTATCGTTCTCGAAAAGCTTACATACATAATAAGATATCATATAAGGTTCATCAGAAGGGTATAAAAATCCTTCAACGCCATGAACAAGCATATTCGCAACTCCACCTACATGAGAACTAATACATGGTAGGCCCAAAAGCATCGCTTCACCCAACGAGTTTGGGCTATTTTCAATAGTAGAAGGCAATACAAATACATGTGCATTTAAATAGGCTTGACAAATTTGAGACTCATTTAATTCTCCTAAAAAGGTTATATACGGCTCTAGATGATTTCGCTTTACAATATTACGAATCATAAATTGATATGAACTCAGCTGAAGAATATCCTTCAGGGAATTGGTATGGATAAAATCTTTACCAGTCGTAAATATATGAGTATCAGGAAATTTCTGTATAATATGAGGAAGTGCCTCAAGAAATAGATGAAATCCTTTGATCGGATAATACGATTGTGAGATAAATATGCTGTGCCTTCTGCATTTATCCAAGCTCCAGCGAGCATGATAGAAAATGTCTCTTAAGGATTCATTGCAAAAATGATATTGAACAGTGGGATTGATTTGCAAAACACACGCTTTATCCCAGTCTGTGCGGCCAATCACATGATGCACCTGAGATATGGCCTGAATTTCATATTGGCCGCGTTTCATAAACTTTTTACGCTGCTGATTAATATTATCCTGCCTTAAAAAATCTCGTAATGTATAAAAACGTTGATATCTTATAGGAACTCCCATATTATAATGGTAAGAATATACAGAACAAAGACCCTGAATGCTAATGATTGTACGTAGCCGATTTTGGCCGGTTCGAATCATCGCGAGCGTATGCGGAAACTCTGTTCCAAAAATGTGAACAATGTCCGGCGTAGCAAGATCCATAATTCGTTGAAAGTACATCTCCGTTTGATCATCATAATACGTGGAATGGACGGTAGTGCAAGGGAATCCATAATAATGAATGTTGTCAATTTGTCCCGTTAAAATTGTGTTATTCCTGGCTTTTGCGATCGGAAAAGCGATTCCTAAATCAATATCTGTTCTTTCTGCAGAGATCGGCAGCCATACTCACCATCCAACCGCCCGAATGACTTACTGGAATTCCAATTTTGCTGGCAATAGAAGGTAACGCAACGTTACAGACCCATAAAATTTTCATTTTTTTGTTTCAACCGCCTTTGAAGAATTATACAGCCTTTATAAAATATTGTTTGATCCTCTTTTAAGCCTATTAAACCTGTAAAAATAAAAATCCAGAACATTGTATTCCCCAAAAGAAATTGCGTATTCACTAATAAGCAAATCAAGAGGAAAACGAGAATCCGCATTATTTTATTGTCAGTGCATAATTTTGACAACTGATATTGAATCCATAACAATAATGCACCAGCGAATAATCCAAAAATAGCGAAAAAACTAAAAGTAGAATTAATACAAGAACCATTATCTGCAACCACAGTTGCAAAGCTTACGCCCAAGAAAGGGTGATCAAAAAAGAAATGAATGTCCAAAAACAGAGACTTCAGCCTCGCACCACTTGATTCATTAATACTTGTAATTTTACGCAATGTTTCTCGCACTAAAATAGCAAGGTTATCATTCAGTAAATATGCTAGTAAAGATACGGACGACAAAATAATTATAATACCGCCAAAATATACAATTATTTTTTTGGTAATTTTGTGTTCTACCACCATATTAATAGCAAATATAAAATATATAATCAACATTCCCAATATCCCAGGAGCCGAAAATGTGGTGATGACGGTCAAAGACAGAATAAAAATCTGCACGATACGAAACGACTTCCTCATCAACACCTCATAAACTAAAGCAATTAATAGAAAAAACTGATATACACCAGGTTCTCGAAAGATGCCAAAATTACGTATATAGGTTGGTATAGCGACCACATAGCTTAATCCACAATTAATAAAAGGGGTCCCGGACGAATTTAATATTATAGATAAGCTCTGATCCACCGCTCCCTCTGGAAACCATACAAATCTTAACGCATAGCACGTAATCAATGAATAAAGTGCCAAACAGCTTATTATATTACTATAACTTTTCAATAAATGGTCTATCGTAAAAATACACGTAAATAATATTGCTGTTCCAATATAGAATAAAATAGAAACAATATACAACTGAAAATCCAATTTCATCATTGTAGGAATCGCCATTAATGTGCATAATGAAAAACCCATTAAAAAAGACATTTTATTGAGGCATAAATTTTTTCTATTAGTGTATACGGTCAAAACTGTAACAAAAAGTACAGTGACAATTTGAATGATAAAAGTAGTATGAAAATTAAGCGTAATACTAGTTATTAAAGTATCACGGCTGAAAAAAATCATAACAAAAATAAAAATATAGGACAAAATTCTATTTATGTTTTTATTTTGAGTTAATTCCATTTTAGAATAGTTTAATTTTATATTCATAAGCCATTCACCATATCTATTATTTTTTTAGCTTGTATCATGTTATTCTTTGTCCGCATCACAAAAGCCTTTGCACCCCTCCCCTTTTGATGTAACACTTCTCTTGAATCAGATAATACAGACACTAAAGCCTCACCAATCCCATCTATTGTTTCATCATTTATTAAATAGACGAACTCTTCATACTCTTTCGGCATTCCAGGAAGCCGTGTCGTCAGGACTGGGGTACCAGATGCCATATACTCCATATTTTTAGAAGGAAAGGAGTATTTTGTATACAGTTCATGAGTCGGCCTTGGATTGATCAATAATGATGCCTCTATCTCTGCTTTTACAATTTCACTATTGAGGCGGGTACCAAAATATTTTACCTTATTATGCGTAAGGCAAATGTTTGTCAACTCATTTGCGTAATCACCATCGCCATAAATGTGCAGTTCGGCATCCGGAATATCCACCTTGATAAATGCCTCTACAAGCTCTGGAACCCCATATATTCTTTGAATTCCTCCCGCATACATACATATTCTTGGAAACCGCTTTTCGGCTAAATCATTTTTTTGCATTTCCATTGCTAGATCTACTTGACCTTCAATGACAAGATAGGGTTTTTGCTTTAAGTTGATAACCTGATTCATTTGTTCAGTCATAAATACATAGCTTTTAAAATATTGTATGATTTTATTATTTAAAAGAGAGTACAGTCCCTTTTTCGGTGAAAGCATAGTAGGTAAGTCTGTAACAATCCCGACACTTTTTAATCCCAGTAAACGAGATGCTAAAACGGCACCGGCAATAACTGAAAAATTTAAGACATCACAAATTATGATCGGTCTTTCTTGAGATCTCCGGCATACGCCTAAAAAACCAAATAAAAAATATAAAATGTTTTTTAATAACGGAATATTTAAAGTTGGAATATAATTATATGTTATATGATTTATTTGCTCTGTTTCTTTTCTAAAGAAAAATTTTTTACTGTTTTGCCGCGTAATCGGTAAGGCAGATAAAGTTTCAACCTCGACATTCTCCAGTCGGTTCATACCTTCCACTAACACGCGGTGATACTTCTGCGCTTGTTGACCTGGTTTAGAAGAGACATGTTCAAACAAGGATTTATATTTGGAACTACTGCATAAACAAGACACATAAAGAATCTTCATCTTTCTCCACCGACAATCTGTTTAAATATTTCCATATGTTGTTGCGCCATTTTTTTCAATTGTATACTCACTAATCTTATAAAGATTATTGTACATCATTTTTCTAGTTAATGCGTAATCATTCAGTACCTCTATAATTTTCTCGCTCAGCGCCATTGGGTCATTCGATGGAACAATATAACCATTTTGACCGTTTTTTATTAATTCCAACCCTGCAACACACTGATCTGTCGTAATTACAGGAACACCAAAAGACATCGCCTCATTAATGACAAGCCCCCAGACATCTTTTCGGTAGGTAAAACGAATAAGTCGGCTGCCATATAATAAGGAGCCAACTCACTTTTGGTTTTAAACTCGATGAAATGGACATGTGTTAAATGATGTTGATCAACATACTGTTTATATTCAGGCGTAGCTTTTCCTCCAATAATATAAATCCCTATCTCACGGTCAAACTTTCGGCATGCATCCAATAAAATATCAAACCCTTTGGATTCTATAAATCTCCCAACAGAAATTATCGCCCTATTTTCTGTAATGGACAATTGCTTTTTCCATAAGCTTTTCTCTTCAACGGATAAAGGCTTGTCCAAAATTTTATCTTGCCTAACCGAGGTAAAATGATAGCGAAAAATATATCGAGAATCAGCCCCATAATGCAAGAGATAGGTATCTGTGGTCTCACCAGGACTGAGCCATCCAACTGCGCTTGAAATAAAATGCTTTTTTATTTTATATTGTAGTTTAGATTCTTGCTTGGTAGTTCCTCCATCACAATTAAGTATAAAAGGAATCTTTTTTGTATTTAGATATTGTACTGCCAATAAACCTGTAGGAGTACTGTATCCGCCTACAATTATGATATCCCATTCTTCTCTCAAATACTTTAACACCGGAAAACACAACGAAGAATCTGAACCTACTGGTATACCATGGAGAAAAAACCGCGCGGTAAGAAGTCGCTTTTTCTTCAAACCATTGTTTCTCTCGATCCTGAGCGATCTGCTTTTCAAACAGAACGGTGAGATCACACAATTTTCCTAACTCATTAAAAAAATCTACCCTATAGGGAGAAGGGATATTAGTCAAAAATAGAATCTTCATAATTCATACCTCGCCATACAAGCATCTATAGTGCTCAATAAACATTTTATCGCTTAAAGGCTCTGGATTAATGTGTATCATTCCTTCATGTATCTTTTGGCGCATGGCTTTAATTGCACGATACAATCCGTCAACCGTTTTATCAGTAACTAACATTCCATTTTCATCATGAATACATTCCTTACAGCCGCCCGTATCAAATGTTATTACCGGCGTTCCACAAGCGATCGCCTCTAAATTCGTCGTAGGATAATTATCCTCTAAGGTTGGATTCAAAAAAATATCCGCAGCACTATAGATCTCAATTAATTCATTCAAATCATCTGTACGTGTAATTCCCAACATATGATTGGAGAGCGAATGGCATTGCTGTTCTGTCAGCCCTACCACAACTATGCAAAAAGTATCGTCCAGCCGTTGAGATAACTCCAATAAATAATCAAGTCCCTTACGGGGGGACCAAACATTCGCAACAGACAGCAGCATCGTTTTGTTGGTCAAATGATTTTTTTCTCTAAAATTACTGTCGGTTGGCTTAAACTGATTTAAATCTATTCCATTGTGAATAGTATCAATGGGATAATTTTTAAAAAAAGACTGTTTCACTAAATCTTTTAACCAATCGGAAGGTGTTATAATCCGCAGTTTCTGGATGGAAGTGAACCATTCTTTCTTTTCTTTAAAATTACTTTGTGAATGATCCATCAGGAAACTCGCCGGATATTCTCTTTTCTGCGGACAATCGTGGCAACTGGTTTTCCAACGGTCACATCCAACAAAATCGAAATGAGAACAATGCCCCGTAAAGGCCCAGCAGTCATGTAACGTCCAAACAACCGGTTTCCCACATTCTCTGAGCCACTCAAACAGGGTCGGCAGATGGAGATAATAACCATGTAAATTATGCAAATGAATTATGTCCGGATCATATTCCCTAGCTGACCGAATAAAACGCTGCGTTGCCCTTTTCGAATAGAAACCATGCTTATCCGTAATGCGGCTACAGACGCCATGCAGATTCACAGCCAAATCGTTGCCAATCCGAATGCTTTTTACGTCGCCTGGCGCGTGGCGCGCATAGGCAATCAGGCAATCGTCACCACTTTGGGTTAAATATCTCGATAGGTCTGCCGCGATACGTCCGGTACTGCCATATCCACAAACGGAATTGATTTGCAAAACCTTCATTTATTTTCCCCACACCGTTTTATTCACAATCTCCGTATAGCTCTGGATCAGCTTCACTACTTTCACTGACACATTCGTATCCGCATAATCCTCCGCCATAACAACCTCTTCCCGGTTATCCCGCATGGCAACGGCCAGATCCAGCGCCTGCTCCACATCCCGGCCGGTAATCCCGCCGATCACAACAGAGCCTTTATCGAGCACCTCCGGCCGCTCCGTCGAGGTGCGGATCAAAACGCCCGCAAAGCCGAGCATCGCGCTCTCCTCAGACAAAGTGCCGCTGTCAGAAAGCACACAGTAGCTGTTCATTTGGAGCTTATTATAGTCTAAAAAGCCAAACGGCTTCAGGCTCCGCACCAGGGGATGGAACTGAAACCCACGCTTTTCAATGTACTTTTTGCTGCGTGGATGGGTCGAATAAATAATCGGCATCCCATAATGCTCCGCGATATTGTTGACGGCGGTCATCAAAGACATAAAATTCTCTTCGTTATCAATATTCTCCTCACGATGTGCGGAAAGGAGGATATATTTCCCCTTCTCCAACCCCAAGGTCTCCAAAATATTGCTTCGTTCAATGCGATCCATATGATCTCTCAACACTTCCCGCATCGGAGAACCAGTTACGAAAACCGTCTTTCCGTCAATCCCTTCCGACAAAAGATAGCGCCGGGAATGCTCTGTATATGGGAGGTTAATATCCGAAATATGATCCACAATCTTTCGATTGATCATTTCACTGACGTTCCAATCCCAGCAGCGGTTTCCAGCCTCCATATGGAAAATCGGGATTTTCAGCCGTTTTTGCGGAGATCGCAGACAAAGCCGAATTCGTATCACCCAGCAGCAATACGGCATCCGGCTTTTCCTTCTCCAATATTTCATAGGATTTGGCGATAATATTCCCCATGGTTTCGCTAGATCTTTCCCCACGCTATCCAAATAGTAATCCGGCGCCCTCAAACCCAGATCATCAAAAAAAACCTGATTGAGTGTGTAATCCCAATTTTGCCCCGTATGAACTAAAATGTGATGGAAATATCGGTCACACGCCTTAATGCAGGCCGACAACCGGATGATCTCCGGCCTTGTTCCGATAATCGTCATTACCTTCAGCTTATCCATTACAGTGCCCTCCACAAGAAGATTATACCTTTTCGTAATAGGTATCCGGACGATCTGGATTAAAAGGCTCACTTGCCCACATCACCGTAATCAAATCCGTATCTCCCACGTTAATGATATTATGTGTATAGCCAGTTGGGATATCGATCACTTTCATCTCATCCCCGCTGACGTGATATTCAATTACCTGCTGCGCTCCAATTTTACGAAACTGAATCAGCGCCTCGCCGCTCACAACAAGAAACTTTTCATTCTTTGTGTGATGCCAATGCTGACCCTTTGTAATACCCGGTTTGGCAACATTCACAGAAACCTGGCCACGGTCTGGCGACCGCAGGAACTCCGTAAAGGAACCCCTCTCATCCTGATTTTTCTTTAAAGAGTAGCTAAATTGGTCCTCTGGTAAATAGCTCAAATACGTTGCATACAGCTTACGAGTAAAGGCATCCCTCAGATCGGGAACCTCCAAATTCTCCCTGCTGTGATAAAAAGATTGAAGCAATGCCGCCACCCTGCCGAGCTTTACCGTTTCTGTAACTGGGACGGTGCAATAGGCGCCCTCGCGATGTTCTCCACCCTCCAGAGCGGCCAGCATTTCTTCCATTACGTCATCGATATATGCAAAACAGATTTCCGCATCCGGGTCATTTATCTGAATTGGCAAACCGCGCGAAATGTTATGGCAAAATGTCGCGATGACGCCATTATAATTCGGCCGACTCCATTTGCCGAACAAATTGGGGAATCGGTAAATCAGCACCTTTGCACCTGTCTGCTCCCCATACTCTGCAAGAAGCCGTTCTCCCGCCCGTTTGCTGTTGCCATACTCGTTGTTTCGCTCAGCCTGAATGGAAGAGGATAATACAATCGGGCACTGGTTATGATGTTGTTTTAGCGCTTCCAGAAGATTAGAGGTAAAGCCAAAATTTCCCCTCATAAAATCCTCAGGATTCTCAGGGCGGTTGACCCCCGCCAAATGGAAAACGAACTCGCAATCGTGAGCATATTCTCCTAAAAGGGCCGGATTCGTATCCAAATCATATTCATATAAATCTGTAAAACCGCGGTTTTTTAATTCAGCGCAAAGGTTCCGACCCACGAACCCCTTTGCGCCAGTCACCAATATTTTCATTCACTGATTCTCCCAAGCTGCAATTTCACTTCGAATATATTCCAAACTCAACAGCTTTTCCTTTACCTGCTCAACATCCAACCTTGTCGTATTATCTGAGTTGAACTCCGTCAATTTAACTTGCTCCGTATCTCCTTGTACAAAATATTTATCATAGTTCAGATCCCGTTTATCGCATGGTACCCGGTAAAAGTTACCCAAGTCGGTCGCACGGGCGCACTCCTCTTTGGTCAAAAGCGTTTCATACATCTTCTCCCCATGCCGGATACCAATCACCTTAACAGGGTTATCCGCATGGAATAGTTCTTTCACCGCTTGGGCCAGCACTTCGATGGTGCAGGCAGGCGCTTTTTGCACCAGGATATCGCCGCTCTGTGCATTCTCAAATGCAAACAAAACCAAATCAACCGCTTCCTCCAAGCTCATAATAAAGCGGGTCATTTTCGGCTCCGTAACAGTCAGCGGCTTTCCTGCTTTGATCTGTTCAATAAACAGTGGAATGACAGACCCTCTGGAACACATGACATTGCCATACCGTGTGCCGCAGATCATCGTCCGATCTGGGGCAACCGTACGCGATTTGGCGACAAAAACCTTTTCCATCATCGCCTTAGAGGTGCCCATGGCATTGATGGGATAAGCCGCTTTATCAGTAGACAGACAAATCACTTTTTTTACGCCAGCCTCAATGCAGGCAGTCAGGACATTATCCGTGCCAAAAACATTTGTCTTAACCGCTTCCATCGGAAAGAACTCACAGGAAGGCACTTGCTTTAGTGCCGCGGCCTGAAAAACATAGTCCACCCCATACATTGCATTCTTAATGCTGGCTAAATCGCGCACATCGCCGATATGATACTTAATCTTATCATTATGATATAGATGGCGCATATCATCCTGCTTTTTTTCATCACGGGAGAAAATCCGAATTTCCTTAATGTCAGTATCTAAAAAGCGTTTTAACACAGCGTTACCAAAAGAACCGGTTCCACCCGTAATCAATAAAGTTTTTCCTGCAAACATAATTCTCTTCCATCCTTCATTTCAATAAATATTTTTTCTAATTTATCGATAAACACATCTTTTGTAAAATGCTCTTCATAATAACGACGAGCATTCAACCCCAATCTGCAATAGCGTGACGGATCTTCAATATACTTGCGCATATTGTCAGCCAGCCCACGATCATCCGACGCCCTTGCCACCATCCCGCATTCTGCTTGAGTAATCACATGGGCGGCCGCACCGTCAATGGCTGCAAAAACAGGCTTTCCAAGCGCCATATATTCCTGCAATTTAGCAGGGCATCGTCATACCGACTGCATTATCACCTCTTAACGTTAATAAAAAGGCATCTATTTTTTCATACGCATGAATCAATTCATCACCAGTTACACGGCCATGAAAAATAATTTTTTGATCCTCACGAAGCTGGTTTACCAGCTGAATACAATTTTCAAGATTAGACCCGTCTCCATAAATATGAACTTCAAAACACTTTAAATCAGATAGGCGGTGAACTGCTCGTATAATGCATTCCACATCTTGAGCACTTCCAATGTTTCCTCCAAACGCAAATCGAATGACAGAAGATTCCGCAGTACATTCCGTTAATTCCGCGGTCAGCACATCATCTGAATGCTGCGGAATATAAACAAGGCGAGCAGGATCAACATGGTTTGTCTGCGTTAAATAATCAATAAATGGATAAGAAGTAACGCCGATCACGTCGCATTTGCGATAAACCCATTCGCTATATCGATGAACCAGACGAAATAAGATGGAGCGCTCCGGAATATTCCAAACCTTTAAACATTCCGGCCAAATGTCAAGGCAATATAAAAATAACTTTTTACCGCTTCTCTTCTTCATAGTAAGCGCCGCGTTTGCCATAGTAACAGGTGAGGACTGATAAGAAAAAATGATATCATAATCTTTTTTAGCAAATTGCGCATAGAGCGTTGAGTTAATCAGAAAACTCAAATAATTGACGGCTCTAAATAAGAAACCGGTGCGTCTAGCAATAATCGGAACCCGAATAACGTCAACGCCATCAACAACTTCCCCTCTGCGACGAAAAAATTTATACTTCCACGGGACCTTTCCGGTTGTATAATCTGGTAGTCCTGTAAGAACAGTAACTCGATGGCCCCTTTGGGCAAATTCCTTGGAGATATCATTGATTCTAAAATTATCCGGGTAGTAATACTGCCCCACAATTAAAATTTTCACAGAAACATATTACCCCAATCCTTGATGAAATGCCCGTCTAAACTCTTTCTTTCCCTACTCCCAATAACCAATATGTATTGTATTATAGTCTATTTATATCTCTTTTTCAACTAAAAAATATCAAAACATACGCATCTACGAGCAGATAGGAAACTATTCGCAATTAATTTCCTATACTTAGAAATAATTAGGTTTTTAAAACCGCTTTCCCTCTTTCACCCCTTTCTCCCCTCCCCCACTATACTAAATATCGAGAGCAGACCATTTTCAAGCGGCCCGATTCCGTCCGCTCCGGTCTGCTCTCTTTTTCCATCACAAATGAGCAAAGGAGATTATTCTCATGCATAACATAGATTCCCTCGATAAGCTCCCCGTCGGGCAGACGGCCCGCGTGGAAGAGCTTCGCCTCAACGGCAGCATCCGAAGGCGAATGCAGGACATCGGCCTGATCGAAGGCACTCCTGTGGAATGCCTGCAAAAAAGCCCTTCCGGCGATCCTGTGGCCTATTTGATCCGCGGCGCCGTCATCGCTCTACGCCGGGAGGATTCCGGCCGCGTCATGGTGCATTTCAGCTGACTTTTCCCTGCGCGCCGCCCTAGGCGGCCCAACGAAGCATATCATGAAGGAGCGTTTTTTATGGGATTGACTCGAAATTCACACAAGGGCGAGCCGGTGGACGGCCCGCTGATGATTGAAAAAGAGGCGGAGAGCGACCGTGTCATTGCGCTTGCCGGCAACCCGAACGTCGGTAAGAGCACAGTGTTCAATGCCCTGACCGGCATGAATCAACACACGGGGAACTGGCCTGGAAAGACGGTTGCTAGCGCGCAGGGCCGGCATGTCTACAAAGATATGGGGTATATCCTTGTAGACCTGCCCGGTACATATTCCCTGATGGCTCATTCCGCCGAGGAAGAGGTTGCGCGCAATTTTATCTGTTTCGGCGGTGCGGACGCAGTGATTGTCGTATGCGACGCCACCTGCCTGGAACGAAATCTGAATTTGGTTTTGCAAACACTCGAGATTACCCCGCATGTTGCCGTCTGTGTGAACCTGATGGATGAAGCGCGGCGCAAGGGCATACAAATCGATCTAGCTGGGCTGGAGAAAAAGCTTGGCGTGCCTGTGCTCGGGGCAAGCGCCCGCAGCGGAAAAGGGCTGGAAAAATTAAGTGAACAAATGAGCCGGGCAGCGGCCGGGCAAGGCTCTGGTCAACCAATTCAGGTTTCCTATATCACACCGGTCGAAGAAGCCCTCTCCACGCTCATTCCGCTTATTGATCAAAAAATCGCAAAGAGCGAAAAGCCGATTAGCAGCCGCTGGATCGCCCTGCGGCTATTGGATGCGGATGAAAGCCTTCGGGAGCCGTTATCGGAATATCTTGGTTTTGACCTGACACAGGATGCGGAAATACAAGAAAAGCTTGCCAGCCTGAATGGCTTGTTTGAACGATATGGTCTGTCACAGGCCCGCATCCAGGATAAAATCGTTTCCGGACTCGTCCGAGCAGCAGAACGCATCTGCCGTGGCGTGATCGCCTATCAGCGCAAAAATTACGACGCTCGAGACCGGCGTCTCGATAAGCTCCTGACAAACCGCTTTACGGGGCTTCCCGTTATGATTCTGCTGCTGGGGCTAATCTTTTGGCTGACGATCACCGGGGCCAATTACCCCTCCCAGTGGCTTTCAGCCGGGCTATTTTGGATCGGCGATCGAATGACTGATTTTTTCCTGTGGCTGGGTACGCCGCCTTGGGTGGAAGGCCTTTTGGTGCAGGGCATTTACAGAGTGCTTGCATGGGTGGTATCGGTTATGCTGCCGCCAATGGCAATTTTCTTCCCTTTGTTTACTTTACTAGAAGATTTTGGTTACCTACCGCGCGTGGCGTTCAATCTGGATCATCATTTTCAAAAAGCGCATGCCTGTGGCAAACAAGCACTGACAATTTGCATGGGGTTCGGCTGCAATGCTGCCGGCGTAATCGGCTGCCGGATCATCGATTCCCCACGGGAACGCTTGATCGCAATCTTAACCAATAATTTTGCGCCATGTAACGGCAGGCTTCCTACTATTATCGCTCTGATTACCATGTTTTTTGTGGGCAGTGTGGTCGCACCGCTGCAATCGGCCGTATCCGCGCTCATGCTTGTCGGTGTAATTGTATTGGGGGTTGCCGTCACCTTCCTGATTTCACGGCTGCTCTCCGGCACCATTCTGAAGGGAATCCCCTCCTCGTTCACCCTAGAGCTGCCGCCCTACCGCCGCCCACAGATTGGCAAGGTAATTATCCGCTCGATTTTTGATCGCACACTTTTTGTGTTGGGGCGCGCCGTCGTCGTCGCGGCCCCGGCAGGGCTTATCATCTGGCTCGCCGCCAACGTCCAGATCGGGGGAATGAGCCTCTTGATGCACTGCGCCCATTTCCTCGACCCCCTCGCCCATCTGATGGGGTTGGACGGTGTCATCCTCTTCGCTTTTATCCTCGGTTTTCCCGCGAATGAGATTGTGATCCCCATTATACTGATGGCCTATATGGCGACGGGACATATCATTGATTTTGAAAGTTATGCCGCCCTCCATGAGCTGCTCGTAGCCAACGGATGGACGTGGCTGACCGCAGTATGCACAATGCTCTTTTCGCTGCTGCACTGGCCTTGCTCCACTACCTGCCTCACCATTCATAAGGAGACCGGCAGCTGGAAATGGACGGCGGCCGCCTTCCTGATCCCCACGCTGACAGGGATGGCGGCCTGCATGCTGGTGACGTTTATTGCACGCATCGCAGGATTAGCATAGTGACCTCCAATATACAAAAAGGGGGCTGCGGCAAAATGCTAAGCATTTTGCCGCAGCCCCCTGCCGGGTGGAATGTATCAGCCCTCATCAGTTCTTTTCAAGCACCATCTGCTCATAGGGCAGAATTTCAAAGCCATAGCGCTCATATAGCTTTTTAACGCGTTGGTTACGCGGGCAAACCTCCAGGCGAAACCGCTTTGCACTGCCCTCGTATTCCCGCAGCAACCATTCCATAAACTGCGAGCCCAGCCCGCAGCCGCGCACCCGCTCGGAGAGATAAAGCTCCTCCAGCTGCACCGTCTGGCCACCCGCCTCACAGCTCCAGTAAAACACCAGCAACGCATAGCCCACAACCTGCCCCTCATGCTCCAGAATACAGCCGCGCAGGCCCGGCTCTCCCCGCATCAGGCAGTCAAAGGTATCCAACAGCTTTTGATCGGAGATGGGAAAGAGCGTTCCCTCCCCGGCATAGAAATCTCTGCCCATAGCAAGATAACAATCCTTATCTTCCGGCATAAAAGCACGAATCACCACAAAAGCCACTCCTTTCCCCTTGATTATGTGCCGGTGGACTCCTCAGGCACCACTGTGATTACAATCTGGGAAGCCTCTTTTGTTTCGACCTCTCCCCAAACCTTTACATAGATTACGGTGCCCTTTTTATAGCCTTTCTCCGGCGTCGTAAGCATTTCTGCTACCTTGCCCGCACGCTCCGAATCATCATTTTTCTCCACAATGGCCCGGCATTGGAAGCCCATCTCTTCCAACTTTAATTTAACAGTGGCATAATTCTGCCCCTTAAAATCCGGCAGCGTGATCTCTTCATTCCCACTGCTGAGAACTAATTTGATGGTTGAGCCTTTGGGCACCTCCGTCCCATATGCAATATTCTGGGAGAGGACAACATCCTTGCCCTGTGTATCGCTATCCTGATATTCCGTTTACAAAGAAAAAGGCATTTGTATAATCCGTATTACTCTTGATGTTGTTATAATTGAGCCCCCTAAAATCCGGCACTTTAACGAGCTCCGGCGCATTGGAAGAGGCCTGCGTGCTCGCTCCGCCTGTGAAAAACATACCGATATCTTCCCGCCATACCGTCAGGGAAAGAACTGCAAAAATCACCAAGCAGGCCGCAATGCTTGCAAGCCCGGCAATCAGCGCCGTTTTCGAACCGGAAGCGCTTTTTTTCCGCCCGCTGGGAACAGGCTCCTGATAAGGCGCATCCTCCTTCCCGGCATAGGCGATAGCGGCTGTGGAGGTGCCCGGAGCCGCGGAGAGCTCCGCTCTAAGCTGATCCACTGTGCGCGTGCGATCCTCCGGCAGGATTTGCAGACCATTCATCAGCGCATTAATGACATACGCGGGGAGCTGCTCTGCAAATTTGCCTGGCACCATCAGCCGGTCATTTGTCACGCGGGAGGTCGCCTCCAGAGGCGTGCTGCCAATCAGCGTTCGATAAAGCACGGCGCTAAAGGCATAGATATCCGTCCAAGGGCCCTGCTGCCCCTCAAAGCCATATTGCTCAATTGCTGCATAGCCCGGGAATAGCTGCGCTGTGAGATCGCCACGCGCAGTGCGGGCCTGCCAGATGCTAAAGCCGGTAATCCGCATTTTCCCATTCTTCCCAACGATCAGAGTCGTTGGAGAAATACCGCGGTGGATAATTCCCGCGCTGTGCAATGTGCCAAGGGTGGAAAGCACCGGCATAAACAGAATCCGCGCCTGCTCCCATGAGAGATAACCGGAGGGGCTGCGCAGGAGATACTCCCGCAGGCTGACGCCCTCCATATATTCGGAAATTGCATATGCGGTGCCATGATCCTCCACAATATCAAACACCAAAATGAGCGCAGAAAGCCCACGCATACGCGCCAGCTTGCGCCATAATTCTAAAAAGCTCTGATAACAATCCCGATATGTAATTTCACAGCCCGCCATCGGCACGAGCGTTAAATCTTCGCGGCGTTCAGCAATGGAATCCGGCAGAAATTCCCGTATGGTAACCGGCGCATTCATCTCCAGATCCCAGCCCATATAGGTAGCGCCATCGCCATTATAATCCAGCAGTTTCCCAGCCAGATAGCGCTCTGCTACGACTGTGCGCAAGGGTAAATACGGTGCAAGCTGCGGCGAATCCGCATGGAAGCCGCAGTATGGGCACTGATTCTCATCACCGATCTCACGCATACAGCTCATGCACAGATGATCTGTATTCATCATTATGGTCACTCCTCATTGATGCACCCGTCAAACGGGCGAGACCCTCAAACGATTCGCCCATCAAAGCAAATCCCAAAAATGCATCCAATCAACGGCAGAAATCTTTTATCTAAAGAGTATCATATCAAATTCCGCTTATCATTGTCAAGCAACAGGCTTCTGCCGCTTGTATCAGATGCGCAGAGGCGACATACTTTTGCCGCATTTTCTGCATGGCAGGGCGCTAAAATCTGGCTAAAAATCGCCTAATCCATCTGAAAGGAATTGAATACCCACGGCTGACCCGTTTCTCACCATGCATATTTGGCCGGATCCTGACCAGACTATCGATGAGTAGATCAAATATTTGGAAACGGTTTGCAGGGGGCGGCAGAATGATACCGGTTTTTTACTGGGGGAGGAGCACGATGCGGCACTTCGGCTCCCGCTTTGCCGAATTTTAGAGCGTTATGGCGGCGTGCTTCACATCTGTGGGGCGCATGCCGCGCAATATGCCATCGGCCAGGCCCGGTTTTTATTGTGCGAAACCAGCCGCTTGGAGTCCATCCAAGCAGAGCAGGCCATCCTTATTTTTAAATCCCAGCAGGCAATTTCTTGCGGCCAGCTCTCCCTTTCGGACGGGGTTATATCGATTTTGGAAACAGAAAACGAGGCGGCTGCGCGCATGCTGCTGCACACGGGCACCACTGCCCTAACCTGCGGGCTTACCGCGCGGGATACCCTGACGCTTTCCAGCATTTCCGATACGGCTCCCGTAGTGACCATCCAACGTGCCATCACCACATTCGATGGCCATACGCTGGAGCCCTGTGAAAAACGCATCACGCTGCATACGCCTCTGCCCGATTATGCCCTGTTGAGCATCTGCGCCCTGCTGCTACTCACCGGGCACGCATCGGAAAACTTGTTGGAGCTGTAATAAGGGCTTTTTTGAAAAAATCAGGGGAAGCCGACGCCAATGCGCGGCTTCCCCATTTGCCGATTCAGGCAAACCTTATTTCATGCCGTTTTCGTAGGACTGGATCATCTTTTTGACCATCTGTCCACCAACAGAACCGGCCTCACGGGAGGTCAGGTCGCCGTTGTAGCCCTGCTTGAGGTTTACGCCAACTTCGTTAGCAGCCTCCATCTTAAAACGATTGAGCGCCTCGCGCGCCTCCGGGACGATACTAGAATTACCGCTTCTTGCCATTGTGATATACACTCCTTCATTCAAAATTTACTTTTCGCGTTTGCCTTCCTAGTATCGGAGGATATGACGCAATTATAACTGTAAACTTTTTGTTGTCTTTCCAGCTTTTTCAGAAGGCAAAAAGACAAAGTTTGAACGGCCATTTTTCACAATTGGCGCAGGGAAGATGAAACAGGCATGGCTTCGGCCGGATATACGGCTGCATCATCAAAGCCTGTGTGTCTGAGGTTCAAATCTTTCTGGAAAGATCAAAAAGCTTTTTCAAAGGGACTGACGCAAAACTTTTTGCAACGGCTCTTTTCGCTTTTTCCCGTTTTTTCAACAGCATTGGAACCTTTCCGCTTTTCCTACAAAAACCTTTGTGGTCACACATTCTTTCGTAAAATTTACCGGAGCGGCGCGCTTGATTGTTCTGCCCCTGTATTGTATAATGAACTACCAAGGAATATGCATACTGCATACTTCCTGCACGTTTTAGCGAAAGGATGGTCATAAACAATGAAACGTGAATTACAAATTGCCACATTGCCTGTCGTCGCACTGCGCGGGCTTGTCATATTTCCAAAAATGATGCTGCATTTTGATATCGGCCGTAAAAAAAGCGCCGCCGCGCTCAATGCAGCGATGGAAGGCGAGCGAGAAATTTTTCTCGTTGCTCAAAAAGATTTACAAGAGGACGATCCAAAGCAGTCTGACTTATATGCCTGTGGCGTTGTTGCCTCTGTGCGGCAGGTGCTTCGCCTGCCCGGCACAGATAATATCCGCGTTGTTGTGGAAGGCCGTTACCGCGCGGGGTTAATTGAACTGACACAGGACGATCCGTTCCTTTGCGGCATTGTGCGCGAAAAGCGCACTGTCCGCGCAAGAGCGGCGGACGACTTATATCAAACCGCATTGGTGCGCCACATCAAGGATCTGTTCGGCGATTACGCGGAAGTAGCGCCTAAAGTTGCACCCGATATGATGCTTGCGATCCTCTCAAACGACGACCCGGGCGATCTGGCGGATTTCATTGCGGGCAACATTATGCTGGACTACGCGGAAAAACAGCGCATTTTAAACGAGCTCAACCCCATCAAGCGGCTTGAGGCGCTTTCCGTCATCCTCACGAGGGAAACAGAGCTTCTGAGCGTAGAGGAGGAAATTCAGCACCATGTGCAGGAGCAAATGGACAAAAATCAGCGCGAATATTTTTTGAGAGAGCAATTAAAGGCGATTTCTGAGGAATTGGGCGACGCGGATAATCCACAGGACGAAGCGGAAAGCTACCGGGAAAAGATCCTTTCCGCCGCCATGCCGCAGGAAACAGAGGAGAAGCTGCTCGAAACTTGCGGCCGCTTGTTCAAAATGAGCCCTGGCTCGCAAGAGGCCACTGTTCTGCGCAATTATCTCGATACCGTTCTCGCGCTGCCCTGGAACCAGTTCACCAAAGACCATTTGGATTTAGAGGCCGCGCGCAGGCAGCTCGACCGCGACCACTATGGCCTTAAAACAGTGAAAGAGCGCATGATTGAATTGTTGGCGGTGCGCAAGCTCTCACCGGATATTAAGGGGCAGATCATCTGCCTGGTTGGCCCGCCCGGCGTGGGGAAAACCTCCATTGCGCGCTCCGTTGCCAAGGCAATGGGCCGCAGCTATGCCCGTATTTCGCTCGGCGGCGTGCATGACGAAGCGGAAATCCGCGGGCACCGCAAAACCTACATAGGCGCGATGCCGGGCCGTATTATCGACGCAGTGAAGCAGGCCGGCAGCTCGAATCCGCTTATCCTGCTCGACGAGATTGACAAGGTGGGCGCGGATTATCGCGGCGACCCTGCCTCCGCATTGCTGGAGGCGCTCGACGGCGAGCAGAATTTTGCCTTCCGCGATCATTATATCGAAGTTCCTTTTGACCTAAGCAAGGTTTTGTTTATCACAACCGCAAATGACGCCAGCACGATTCCCGCTCCCCTGCTTGACCGCATGGAGCTCATCGAGCTGACGAGCTATACGCATGAGGAAAAATTTCACATTGCCAAAAACCATTTGATCCCGAAGCAGGCAAAACGCCACGGCCTGAACGGGCGCACCCTGCGCATCCAGGATAACGCTATCCATGCGCTAATCGACGGCTATACCCGCGAGGCGGGCGTGAGAAAGCTTGAGCGCGCCGTTGCCGCCCTTTGCCGCCGCGCCGCAGTGCAGGTCGCCTCGGAAGAAAAAAAACGAGTCACGGTTTTGGCAAGCGATCTGGAAAACCTTCTCGGGCCGCAGAAATATAAGCAGGAAGCCCTTCGCCCCCGCGACGAGGTGGGCGTGGTAACTGGGCTCGCCTGGACCTCTGTCGGCGGAGAGACGATGCCCGTGGAGGTTGCCGTGATGGATGGCACCGGGAAGCTGGAATTAACCGGTTCGCTCGGCGACGTGATGAAGGAATCAGCCCATGCGGCGGTCAGCTTCATCCGTAGCCATGCAGCTGCACTGCATATTGATCAAAATTTTTTATAAAGAAAAAG
>ENA-OQED01000163-OQED01000163.1-human-gut-metagenome-genome-assembly--contig:-NODE-163-length-26821-cov-1.270660_pt1 | contig 26821 bp, 19 predicted proteins | sample MGYA00242790_ERZ504625 | MGnify/ENA primary metagenome ERZ504625 (study PRJEB26092, sample SAMD00036345) | human gut metagenome | host: Homo sapiens | study: EMG produced TPA metagenomics assembly of...
GGCCTGCCTTGCTGCGGAGCGCGCGTCCCGGCCAACGCTGACGTCGGCATGCGCCGGCGCGCTATAACAGAGAACTGGAGAAGTACCGCATGTTCGTTCTCAAGAACGCATGGGCGGCGCTTGGTCGCGTCAAATGGCGCACCGCGCTGATCGCCCTACTCGCACTACTGGTGTCTTTCTCGGCTGCCGTGGACTTGGCAGTGATTCGAGCCGACGACACCGCCAATAATGAAACATACCAGTCGCAAAAAGCCACGGCGGTGATTCGGCCGAACGCGCAAACACAAGCCAAGCGCGACGGTGCCGATTCCAGCTATACCGACAAGTATTTGACGTGGGAAAAGTACAGCACGTATGCAACGGCCGCACAGAGCAACAACGTGACCTTCAATTACACGTTGGCAACATCGGTGCCGGTGCGCGAAAGCAAGTCGTTGCAGGCAATCGCCGCGAAAAACGATACCAGCGAAGACAAGACCGGCGGCAACCTGACCCTGCAGGCGTTCTACACGTTGGACGCCGCGAAAATCAACGATTACGGCTACTACAAAGTGGTCAAAGGCAAGCATCTGAGCTATAAGACGCAGAGCGACGGCGTACTCATTTCGCAGGCGCTGGCCGATAAGAACAATCTCAAGGTCGGAGACAAGGTGACGGTCGGCAATCCGTCGAAGGCTTCCGACACATACACGTTCACCGTGCGCGGCATTTACGAATACGACAGCGACGTGCCGGAAGGCAACGGATCCGACGCGAAGTATGCGAAGGACAATCGTGAGAACGTGATCTACACGACGTATATCAACTTCGCCAAGAACGGGCTTGACACGACGGAGGCCACGGGATGGGGCGTTCCGAATCTGAATATCATCTTCTCGCTGGCGAATCCTTCCACCTACAACACGTTCGTGCGCTTGGTGAAGAAGGCCAAGTTGGACACGAAGACGTACGAGATCACCTCGCCGTCGCTTACCGCTTACAAGAAGTCGATCGAGCCGCTTGATTCCGCCGCTTCGGCAGCGCGCATCATGCTGATTGCCGTGACGATTGTCGGTGGCATCGCTTTGCTGGCATTGATTGCATGTGCTGCGATTGGCGGCCGCCGCGATGAGATCGGCATGGCGATGATCACAGGTGTGACCAAGGGCCGTTTGGATGGCAGTTCATGCTGGAAACGTTCATGATGACGGTTCCGGGTTGGATTGTCGGTTTGGTTGCGGGCGCGCTGTTGGCGAAGCGATCGGCACCGCATGGGCCGGCGGGCAGGCTGTGTCGATGACGTCCGCTTCGGTGTGGAACGTGATCTGGTACGGCTTGGGCGCATGCCTGGTGCTTGGCATCGTGGCATTCGCGCGCGTGGCCTGCTTCAACCTGAACCAACTGTTTGAGGAACGCTCGGAGGTGAAGGCATGAGCGACAATATGAATGATAAGAACGAGAACCTCGACGAGACCGTGGTCGACGAGACTGCCGAGACCGCATCAAACGAGACCGTCGATGATGTTGCGACTGACGATATTGCAGCTGACGCATCTTCCGCTGATTCCATTGAATCCATCGATTTTGCGGTGGTATACGACGATGACAATGCAGATATCGAAATTGCCGCAACTGACGGCGCGGAAATTTCCGACGATGTAAACGATGGCGATACTGCAGTAGCTGCCGACGGCGATGCTGTGGTATCTGCAGATAATGCAGATACCACCGAAGTTGCAGATGACGCTGCAACTGCTGCTGATACTGCGGATGGTTCGGATGTGGTCGCCAACAATGCGAATCAGGTGAAGGAAACGCTTGCCTTGAGTTCTTCCGACGAACCGACCGTGCTGGAATCGCATGAAATGGTGAAAGCCGATTCCGCAACCAGCGTCTCCTCACAGCTCGACCGCGAAATCAAGCATCATCGCAAGAAGGATGCGTTTTTCTTCAAAGCGAATCCGACGTTCGCACTCGATCATGTGACCGTGACCAATCGCAAGACCGGCCGCAATATTCTCGACGACCTGTCGCTGTCGTTCCATGCGGGCGCCACGCATGCGGTGCTCGTGGACGCGGAGGATCGCGAACAGCATCAGACGTTGCTGGCCACCATGGTCGGCATGGTGCGCACGGACCGCGGCAACGTGATGCACAAAAGCGCCAACCTGAGCGACACCGAACCGGTCGAAGTGTTGGGACACCGCATCGGATTCATTCCGCAACGTTTCGCTTTCCGCCCCGATCTCGACGCGGAAGGCAATGTGCTCTACGCCATGGATGCATCGAACCGCAACTTCCTCAAGCCGAAGCCTGTGATCGCCCGCGAACTGCTCAAGCGCGTGGGCTTCGACGAGGTGACGTCCGGCCTGGCAGTCAGCGAAGTAAGCGAACTGAACCAGCGTCGTGTGGCCATCGCTCGTGCGCTAAGCTGCGAGGCTGAGGTGATCATCGCCGACGAGCCGACCGCTGGATTGAATGCCGACGATGCGGCCGTGGTGTTGGATCTGTTGAAGAAGTTCAAGCGCGATGCCGATCGCAGGCGCGCCATCATCGTGGTGACCACCAATCCGGAGATCGCCGATGCGATGGAGCACAGCGTGGAACTCGACTAGCCGCCTAGTGCAACGGGCGCGCGAACATAGACTCTTTCGCGCGCCCATAGGTAAGCCCTTTGGAATTCTGGTTTAGCCAAATCCCAAAGGGCTTACGTGTTCTAAAAGCGGTCTGCTCTACTCCGCGATACGCATGTGGTACTGCTCGGCAAGTGGCGTGACGTCAAGCACGCCGTATCGTTCGAGCAGCCGCAGCCATTCGCGCCTGTTGCTTTCGCCGAAACGGGCCGCTTTGCGCGCATAGGCTTCGGCCGTCAGGAACTTCGGCGGAATCGACTTGCTGTTGTACTTGTCGGCCACCATCACCACTTCCTGCTCAAGATTCATGGGCACATAGTCGGCCGGAGGCAATGGCAATCCTTGCGATTCCACCGCTTCTTTGGTGAGTCCCACACCGGTGTGGTTGCGCGCGAACTGCGCGATAGACTCGTCAACACCCTCATTCAACAAATTATTCGTAGCCTTTAAGCCCATGCCGCACGTAATTCGGACCGTCGAATTTCAGCGGTCCACCGTCGGAGCCGTCTTGCTTGAGCAGAAAATACGTGCCGATATCATGCAGCAGACCACCGATCACCACCAGATGCTCGTCGATCAGCCTCGGCGGAACGGTCCCGCCCGTAAGCCCGTCCGATGATGGAATGGAGGGGATGCGAAGCTACCGAACGATTCGCTTCCATTGCCGTCTTGCGTAAGCCTAAGGCCGAAATCGCCCGCTTTTTCAGGGGCATCGTCCGGTAGTGTGCAGCGGCGGGTGAACAGTGCATTCTGCCTGCGTGCCATGCGACGTGCGATGTCGGCGACGACTACGCAATGTCCGTGAATCAAATCGTATGCGGCTTGCGATTGCGCGATTTTTCGATGCAGTTCGTCAACTTGGGCGAGTGTAGGAATATATCCGGTTGTCATACCGCCTATCTTAGGCGCTGTATGACGATTGCCGCATGCTGAATCCGGTCGAAAAAATGTCCGGAAATCCCAGATGAAAATTACAGTCGAAAATTAACAGTCGAAAAATTCCCAAGTACGGATTTCAGATTGCGGATTTCAGATAGAACGCACGCGAAATGCGCCGGTACGGTTGGAAGCGACAATCATCCGATCGTTTTCCAAACGAGTCCAGCCATCTTCGGCACGCTGATCGAAACCGGAGCTGGCCACAACCACGCCCTTCGGCTGGCCTGCAGCCTGATCCGCTTCGGATTCGCCGAGCGCACGATAGCGCATCACACGATAGTCATGCGCCTGGTCGCCACGGCCGTACTGGTCATAGATTTCCACAATGCGCTTGGACGTGACCTCACGACCGGCCGCGCACAGAGCGATGAACTGGTCTTGGCTCTGAATCATGCAGTTGTAGCTGGATTTTGGATAGCTTTTGCGCAGTTCGCGCACAGCCTGCGCGACCGCCTCGTCGAGCGCGAAGCCAAAACCGATGTACTGCAGAATCACTGCGAAGAAAATGGCGGAATCGGAACGGCCGCCGGTGGACTGCACGATATTCGGATCGACTGGGAACGCACGGTTGGTGATGATGTTGCGACCCTGATCGTCGGAAATATCGCCATTGTGGATGAAGCTCAATCCGTTGGCGTAGAACGGCTGCTGGTTTTCGAGAATCAGCGGCAGGTTCGAGCTGGCCAAACGTAGGTGCCACAGGCCTCCACGGGCCGGAGCGTTGGCGAGCTCGTCGAAATCGGATCATGGCGGGCCGCGACCGTGTTCTTGTAGATGGTGGTGCCGGTTTCCGGAGTGGGAGCGCCACCGTCACGCAGGTACGGCGACTCGCTCGGCACGGTGACCAGCGCGGAGCCCCAGCCATCGTTGTGGATCTCACTCAGATTCCGGAAATCGCGTACGGTCTGCATGCCGAGCACACCATTGAGACTGGTGTTGCTTCCGGCTGCCGCGAATCCAAGTAATCTGCACATGGTTGACTACTCTACAGGGCTTGTGCTGCAACGCGCGCATATGGCTATCGACATTGCTTATAGCGTGCAAGAAACCGCGGGATTCCAACGATTCTTCGCGATAAGACCGTGAAAAACCTACAAAATGTCCCTACGAAAACGGGCTGCGCGACGATGGCGGATGCGATCACCATCATCGCGCAGCCCGTTTCACGGCTTGTTTCACACACGCTTTAGCCGCGGAGGACGCTGAGTCGCGAGGAACAGCGGCTGTATCTCAATCAGCGGATTGTAAGGCGCAAGGCCGAACCATTTGACCGGAGATCCCGCAAGACGACGAATCGCATACTTGATTTCCAAAGAAATCGCGCCACGCTGCGATACCTTCGACTCAGGCATAAGCGCCTTGTGAATCAGCACATATCGAATCGGACCGATATTCGGATCAGCATCAAGCTTCGGATAACGGCTTTCCTGCTTCGGCAGATCCCCCGACTTCGACAAATCGTTCATGATCTGATGAATGTAAGCCGGAATCGACTGAGAAACCTTGAAACCAAGCCGAATGCGAACGCGGAACATGTAATCCGTGCCGAAATTCTCAACCGAATACTCGCGGGTGAACGGCTCATCAGCGGTCTCGACGGAAACCGCCCACCAAGCGCGGGCACGTTTTGGATGGTCGGCGAAAATCGAGAAGAAGATATCAGTATCGATACGCTTCATCTCCGGATCCGACGTGAGGTAAACGATGTTGTCGGCAAAATACGGAATCGTATCGTCATCATGCAGCCGCTCCAGCACCGGTAGGCACTCGGCGGGCTGCATATGACGACGCTGCGCACGTTCCAGCTTCGTGCCTTCGTTCCACGTGTACATGACCAGCAGAATCGCGAAGGTAAGCAGCATTGTGAACCAGCCACCATGCAGGAACTTCGCCATGGAAGCGAAGAAAAACATGAACTGAATCGCAAGGAACAACACGGTGAATACGGCCGCTCCGATACGACGCCTGAATGCCAGATGTAGACGGCAAGTAGAATGGTGGTGGTGATCATGGTGATGGTCAACGCCAGGCCATACGCCGCGGAAATATGCTCGGAATCACGGAATAGCGCCAAAACCAACAGCGTGGAAACGCAAAGCACCACATTGACCACAGGAATGTACAGCTGACCGCGGGTACGGGCCGGATAACGGACCTGAAGATGCGGCATCCAGTTCAGATGGGTGGCTTCAGACACCATCGTGAACGCGCCGGTGATCAATGCCTGCGAGGCGATAACGCCTGCGAGCACGGAAAGCACGACGGCCACGTAACGCACGCTGGGCGTCATCATTTCGAAGAACGGGTTCAAACCGTGCGTGCGGATGTAAGCCGAATCATCCCAATGATTGAGCATCCATGCGCCTTGGCCGAAATAACAGAGCACAAGCGCGATTTTGATGAACGGCCACGTGAAATAGATGTTGCCACGGCCAACGTGACCCATGTCGGAATAAAGCGCTTCGGCACCGGTGGTTGACAGGAACACCGTACCCATGATGGCAAGACCAGCGGCATTATGGCTGCTGAACAGGAATCTGACACCGTACACGGGGTTGAGCGCTGCGAACACGCCCCAATACTGACTGAGGTTCGCCAAGCCGACAACCGCCAGGAACGAGAACCAGACAAGCACGACCGAACCGAACACCTTGCCGATACGCTCGGTGCCACGCGACTGCGCAGAGAACAGTATCAGAATGATGGCCGCGGTGATCATCAGGGTCAGCTGCTTGTTTTCGGTAAAAAGTTTTTCAAAAGCCGGTAGTGTTTCCAAGCCTTCCACTGCCGAGCTGATGGACACGGCTGGGGTGAGCACGGAATCGGCGAGGAACGCGGCACCGCCGAGCATGGCGGGAATCGCAAGCCATGCACCGTACTTTCGAATCAACGAGTACAGCGCGAAAATGCCGCCTTCGCCCTTGTTATCGATGCGCATGGCAATCAGCACGTATTTGACAGTGGTGATGAGCGTGATTGACCAGAACACCAACGAAAGCACGCCGAGCACGGCCTCGTGGTCAGCGTGCGCGAGTCCGCCCTGCCCGTTGAGGAACGTCTGCATGGTGTACAGCGGCGAGGTGCCGATATCGCCATATACCACGCCCAACGCCACGATCGCCATGGCGGGCGTGATTCTGTTTGACCGGATTGCAGACGGCTCCACCAACGACCGACGGGACCCTTGCTGGCCACCTGGTCAAGTTTGGCGGCCTCCTGCTGTTTCTCCTCGTGCTGCTTGATCAGCACCTGTCGCTCTTCCTTAGTCAGCACCTTGTGCGAAACCTTCGGCGCCTGCGTGTATGTGGCTGCGTGAAACAGCGGCTCATCCTCGTTTGGCTCGTTAGCCATAACGCTTCCTCCAAGTGGCGGGCCTTCCAACCCACTCCCCAAAATAAACGCAAAAAGGCACGTTAGGAGCCTTACGAAGTCTTGTCAAATCTTCACATTGTTTCTTGCGATTCTTGATCTCGAAAGAAGTAAACTTCCTGTGGTTTTTTCCCTCGTTTTTCTCTTATTCTCTCTCATTTTCGGACAAATCGTTTCCGCTTTGCCGATTTTCGGAATTTGTTCAGATTCCGTACACTTCGCGCGTAGTCTTTCGCGTTGCCTGCGCGACTTCCGTCAGCGGTTTATCGAGATAATTCGCCAACGACTGCAGGGTGTAGGGGATCATGTACGGCGCGTTGGTGCGGCCACGATACGGCATCGGACTTAGGTAGGGGGCATCGGTTTCGACCATGACATGACTGAGCCCGACAATGCGTGCCGACTCGCGGATACCATCGTTGCCCTTATAGCTGGATGTGCCCGAAAGACTGAGATACCAACCGTTTTCGCGCGCTATCTCACCCATTTCGGCATCACCGGAATAGCTGTGGAACACGGTCCGTTCGGGAGCGCCGTCCGCCAGCAACGTTTCGATAACTTCCTTATGCGAGTCACGGTCATGGATCTGCATAGGCAGATTGAGTTCCTTCGCGAGCGCGATGTGCGCGCGGAAGGCTTCTCGCTGCAGTTCTTTGGCGGCTTCTCCGGTGCGGAAGAGGTCCATGCCCGTCTCGCCGATGGCCACAACCTGGTTGGGGTAGGCGGTGGCGAGGCGGTGCACTTCGGCCATGGCGTCTTCGAAGCTGGTGTCGTGCCATGGCTTGTATTTGAGTGGCAACCCGTCTGGGCCCGGCACCCCGCGGTGACCGTGGAGCACGGATTCGTTGGGGTGTATGGCGATGGCCGCATGCACGGTTTGGGGGTGTTCGCGTGCCATGTCGATGGCGGTCATGAGGTTCGGCAGTTCGCATCCGCAGTCGATGACGCCTTCGACGCCGACTTGTTGTGCTTGGTTCAGCAGTTCGTCGACGCTGTATACGGGGACTTCCGGTTGGCCTTTTTCTTGGGCTTCATGGCTCATGGCCCGCGAGAACGGCACGACGGACGCCACATGCGTGTGGTTGTCGATGACGTGCGCGTTCTCGGGAAGTGGTTGCGGTGCTGGCGCCCAGCTGCGGTCACGATGGTGTTTGCTCATGCCTCCAGCCTACGCTCGATGGCAGTCTTGCTTCGGAAGCCGCGTTATTCATCGATGGCAGTGGGATTAACCAACGCACCTCCATATGTTTTGCGGCGTAGCGCTGAAACGCTTTCCGCGATTAGTCATGGAGGGTGAGGGTGGTGAAGGACCAGGAGGGGGCGGTGTAGGCGCCGCTGGTTAGGTCGATTGCGGTTTCAACCGGAACGGTTGGCGAAGCCTTGCCGATTTCACCGGCGTACGGGTCGGTTCCGGCGAGCACGGTGGCGGTTGCCGAAGCGCGGGATTCCGCGGAAACACCAAGCTCTTCAAGCACTTGGTTCAGATCAATCTCGGCTTCAGCGTCGAGCGCGTTGACGATACGCACGTAGGTGACGCCTTCAGCATCATTGCGAGCCACGGTGACGGTACGGCGGGGCTCTTCCGGCTTCTCAACACCCTGTGCAACAAGCTCTCCATCGATATACAGCTTCATGCTTTCGCCGCGATCGGCCACTTCGATGCGCACCTGCCACACGGTTCCGGGGAACACTTCGTCCATGGACCATTCGGTGCCGTCAAGATTGTAGGCGGTACCGTCGCGCACCACCTTGATTTCGAAAGCACGACCGAAGGAGGTGATGTTGTGGTTCTTGCCGTTGATGTCGCCGTGGACCAGCTGCAAGCCCCAACGACCCTGATAGTAGGTGATGGTGGCGTTGATGGTGTAGGCGTCAGAGTCAATGTTGAGGTTCGTGTTCATCGGACCATTGCCTGCGTAATGGCAGTCCTCAAGATCGACATGGCGGCCATCAGCGGTGTCAACGCTGAAGTTGGTGATGTCGGCGTGAGCGGCACCTTCCAAGCGCAGGCCAACGGTTGGTGGCAGTTCGCGACGCAGCGTGGTCTTGCCTTCCACCGCGACCGGCCATGCGGTATCGGACGTGGTGGTGGCATACATCTGCTGCACCCAGTAGCTGTACGGCAGGTAGGTACGTTCGTTGTCGAAGTAGATCAGATCAGGATTCCAGCTGTGATGTCCGTTCTTGGCAAACAGCGGCGCATACGAAGACATGACCACGGCATCGCCGTTCAATTCCATGCGACCCATGAACGCCGCTTCGGAAAGACCGTTGATCAGCTGCGTGTTCCACGAACCATACTCGCCCAAGTACACCTTCGGGCCCTCACGATCCGTGGTGTCGTAGTGGTCGAGATTGTGGAACCACCAGCTGGAGGACTGATAGGAATGCTCGTCAACGATGGGAACGCCGGCTTCACGCGCATACTGCCAACCAGCCTCGTAGTCGGGACCGCTCGGAGCCGGACCGACCGTGCCAACCACAACAATATCCGGGTAGGTGGCCTTGACCGCGTCGAAGATCTGCTGGAAGCGGTTCCTGAACACGTCATCGATGAGATCTTCGTTGCCGATGCCCAAATATTCAAGGTTGAACGGTTCCGGATGGCCCATGGCGGCACGCTTGGCACCCCATTCGGTGGTCGCGGCATCGCCATTGCAGAATTCGACCAAATGCAGCACTTCATCGATGTATGCCGGCATGTCTTTCTGCGCGATCGGCACCGGGCCCTGACTGGTGTTCTGGCAGCTCACGGCGGCGGGCAGCACCGGCAGCGGCTTCGCGCCAATGGTTTCGCACAGGCACAAGTATTCGTAGTAGCCGATACGGAACGACTGGTGGTAGCCCCACAGGTTGAAATTGTGCGGCCGATGCTCAACATCACCGATGGTGCGATCCCAGTGGTACATGTTATCCATGCCAAGACCGTGGGTGATGCAGCCGCCCGGGAAGCGCATGAAGCGCGGCTGCAGGTCGGCGAGCGCCTTGACCAAATCGGGACGGAAATGCTTGAGCCCGTTGTAGGTGGTGCGTGGTTCGAGGGTAACGAAATCAAGATCGACGGTACCTTCCGTGGTGAAGGTGAGTCGCAAAGCGCCTTCATGTACAACGATGCCATTGCTTTCACCGGAAACCGTCAGCGAAACCTCTTGCTTACGCCAATCGTTGGAATCGACGGTGATATCTTGTTCTGCAATCGCATTTCCATCGTCGTCAATCAGAGCGACGGTGACGGGAAGTGCGGAAGCTTCGCAATTGCTGGAAATACGCATCCATGCGGAGAAATCGTAGGTTTCGCCGGCACGGAAGACCATGCCGTCCCAGCCGATATTTTCAAGCGAAGCCGGCGCCTGTTCGACTTCGACGGACGCATAGTGCGGGTTTTCTTCGGCTACCGGATTGTCGGTGAGCACGTCGAAGGCTGCGAAGGAGCCGGCGGGCACGATTTTGCGCCAGAAGCTGTAGTTGCTCCAGTCGGAGGAGTCGGCGCGATTGTATTCGAATGCGCCGTTCTGTACGAGGTCGGCGTTGAGTCCGCCGTCGCCGGAGTAGCTGATGTCTTCGTAGAAGATGCCCCACAGGTCGGTGCTGATGTTGCGCACACCTGCCTTGTTGAGGGTTGCGATGATGGTATCGGTCATGGCATTCCTTTTTGTGTTTGGTTGGTGGTTTGTCATTGAGTTTTGTTGGAAATTTGATGATTGATGGCGATTTATAGCGACTGCTGGTTGCCGTCAGCGCGGGTCGAGTGCGAACCAGAGCACGCCATGCGCTGGTATGGTTCCACGGATGACTCGATCTTCGCCCTCACCTTCGATACGTGCGCCGGTTACATCAGTTTCGCCAGTTGCGTTGGTTTCGTCGTCAAACAGATTGGTAATCGTCCACGGATCGTTGCGTTGGCTTAATCCGACGATGGATTGCAGCTCGATGGTTGCCGGCAGTTCGTAGTCGCGATCGCCGGTCCAGAAGATGGCTGCATAATGTCCGCCCGAATGTGCGGAAGGAGTGCCATCCGCCCAGTCGGCCGCATCGGCGGCCCACACCACGAGATCCCCAAGGTAGGAGTTTTCGTCATCCCAACGTTCGAAGATGCGTTCGTACACGGTTTCGTGATTGTTGGTGGATCCTGCGGTGACTTCGCGCAATGCCGGATTGGCGAGCAGTTCAATGGTTTCGCTGGTACTGGTCGGCAGGTCGCCGCCTACCATAAGTGGGCTGCGTCCCATGCACCAGAGGGCAAGCAACGTGCGGCTTTCATCTTCGGTGAGGCGACTTTGGCGATCGTCTCCACGTTCGGCCCGCAATCCAATATGCCCCAACGGCAGCATGTCGGCGTCAGCCCAATGACCGGTGGTCTGGAACGGCGCCCACCTCGCAAGACGCGGGAATTGCTGGTAGATGTCTTCCCAACGATCCCATAAATCGTCGCTGATACGCCACATTTGCGCGCTGTCTCGCAGAAATTCGGTGTAGCCGGTGCTCACCCAACCGCCCGGCGAGAGCGACAGGCTGATGCTGCGACCGTATTGCGCTTCAGCTTTGGCGATGGCGTTATGGTAGGCGGCGATTTCCGCGCTGTGGAATGGCGTTTGCATGTCGTCGACTTTGAGGAAGTCAAGCCCCATGAGGCGAACAGGTCGAGCTGTTCGTCATACCAAGCTTGAGCTCCGGAGTGGTTATGGTTCAGCCCATAATTGTCTGAATTCCACTTGCACACGTGGTTAAGGTCCGCCACCTCTTGCGCCGTGTATGGAGTGCCTTTGACCGGCAGATTGTTGTCGACCGCCAAGCGCGGAATGCCTCGCATCATATGTACGCCAAATTTGAGTCCCATGGCGTGGATCTGTTCGGCAAGCGGTGCGAAACCGTGCCCGTCTGCAGCGCTGGGGAATCGTTCAGGGTCGGGCAGTTGACGCCCGTATTCGTCGAGGATCAGCGGCGCATTGGCATTGTAACCGTGTGCGCGGGCGGTCGGGTCATACCAGTCGATGTCGACGACGATCGTATCCCAGCCGGCGTCTTTCAGGTGTTCCGCCATGAATCGTGCGTTGGCAAGCACTTCGCTTTCGGTGACGGTGGTGCCGTAGGAATCCCAGCTGTTCCAGCCCATTGGCGGTCGCCATGCTTTTGGCAGATCCTCGGTAGTCGCCATTGCCTTCTCCTTGTACAACGTTAGAAAAGCGTGCCGTTTACAGTATCTGACGTCATCCTTGACTTACTTGTTCGACTTCATCATCTTGGAAAACTTCAGATATGTACCGTTACATATTTTATAGCATATTTCAGAAATCACAATCATGATAGGATATCGGTGATTCTTTGAAATTTCAACGATTACTAGAAAATCATCATATATAATATCGTTACAGAAAAACTTGGCTGTAAGGAGCGGTGCATGGCAAACGGCAAACCGACATTGCGCGACGTGGCGGCGGAAGCCGGCGTCTCCCCCATGACCGCATCGAATGCGCTGCACGGCAAAGCCGGCGTCAAGGAATCGACCCGAGCCAAAGTGCTGGCAGCAGCGAAAAAACTCGACTATCGCATCAATCTGACAGCCAGCATGCTCAAATCAGGTCGCAGCAACATTATTCACATCATCGTCAACGAATTCGATTCGCCGTTCTATTCGAAGCTGACGCAAACATTGAGCCGCGAGATCATCTCACGCGGACTCACGCCGTTCATCGAGCAAACCCAGTATTCGCCGGACGCGGCCGAACATGCGCTGACCAGCAATCCGTTCTCAGGGCAGCTCTTCGACGGTGAGATTCTGCACGCCACCGGATTGGGCACGAATCTACCGCTCGCCAAACTCAACGGCGGGCGCCCTCTCGTACTGCTCGACGCATGCGAGGAAACGCCAACCGTGGATGCCGTGAATTTTCCCAACGAGGAGGGCGAACGCGCTGCGATGCAGTATCTGATCGCCCAGGGATGCCGGAATATTGCGATTGTCGGGCATACGTTCGTGCCGCGCGCCGAGTTGGCGCATGCGCAGAACGCATTTGCATTGCGACTTCGAGGAGCGTGCGCGGCGTTGCTGGACGCAGGATTGCCATATGACGAAACCATGGTGTTCGAAGGCGGTCGCTCCGACGAAGGCATTACCGCCGGGCACGCGATCGCCGAACGGATCATGGCGGCGCGAAGGACGGGCTGCGGAGCCGGCGCGGGTGCTGGAGACCGCGAAACAGGCACGGCCGGAACCGCCGATTTCAACGATGCAAGCGGCAAGATTACGGGCAGATCGATCGAAACGACCGACAAGATTCCCGCAATCGCGTTCGACGGAGTGTGCTGCGCCAATGATTTCGCCGCATTCGGCGTGATTCGCGGCCTCGCCGACTATGGCATCCATGTGCCGCAAGACGTGAAGGTGATCGGATTCGACGGCGTGACTTCCGGAACCTACGCCACCCCTTCGCTGAGCACCATCCAAGTGGATCTCGACCAGCTTGCCAAATTCGCGGTCGATATGATTGTCGAACGGATCGAACGCGGCGAAGTGAATGATAATTCCAGCAATGCCGGAAATTCCAATGATGCAGGCACGGTGCTGCCGCCGAGCCGCGCAACCATCGGATATCAGTTGGTCGAACGTGAATCCACGACCGCGATCATATAGCTATCGTGCGTTCCGCGCCCGATTGCAGCGGAACGCACGATAGCCGGAATACGGCATTTCAGCGATTGGTCGGCTCAGCCCCGATCAGTCGCGGCGGCGAATGGCAAAGATGCGGGCGGAGGGTTGCTTGGAGGTGGCGGCGTTCAGACGAACCGTTTCCGGATCCATGCGTTCGATAGTCCACGGTTTGGCATTGGGCGCATGGTCCGGTTCGGCAGGATTCGGGAACACCTGTTCGATGGTTTGATCCGCATCCAACGGCATGTTCACGGACGGTGTGCCGCCGCGACGCCACACGATGATGTAGTCTGGCTTATCTTCCGGCTGAGGTTGCTGATCGTTCTGCTCGGCAGCCTGCTCATTCCAAGCGGATTCGCCGTACACATACGCGTCACACATATCCGTTTCGACATGACGCAAGCCGACGGCAAGCCAATCGCCGTCGAAGTCGGGAAGTCCGGACGGCCAGAACGGCACCATATGCTGCTGGTCGGCAAGTACACAACGATGTAAGGCGATAGCGTCGCGAACGAGTGAAAGACGCGGCTCCGTCATGCGATCGATGAAACCAGACAGATACAGCCTGCCGAGCACACCCGTAGCAAGCGTGAACACAGCAGTCTCATCATCCATCTCTTGCTGAGCGTAACCCCAATTACCCTGCTGTTCCGGCAGAATCGTCATACCTGCACCAGCCGCAATCGCAGCATAAATCAGAGGATCGCACTGGTCGGAAGTGGACTGCAAATCCAAGCGGGACAACTGCGCGTAATCGGCGCGCATGGCACCGGAACCGCAGTTTTCGATCATCACATCCGGATGACGGCGACGCAGATCGTCAAGCCAATCCACATATGCGCGGCAATGCTCGAGCAGGCCATCGCCAACGGACTCGGCATTCAAATCAGTGCCGACGCCGGGAATGGTGTTGTAGTCGAACTTGAAGAACACCACACCGAAATCGTCAATCAAACGATCAACAGTACGCGTAACATGCTCTCGCGCTTCGGGAGAACGGAAATCAAGCAGATAACGACCCGAATCGCACACGCGAACACCATGACGCTGGAAGAACGCGGAATCCGGCAACATGCTCGCAAGCGGCGATTTCACGCCGATCACTTCAGGTTCGAGCCACAGTCCCAAGCCCATGCCATGAGCACGAATCGTGTCGGCAAGACCGCGCAGACCGGCGTCGCCGAAACGGTTGGTGGAGGCCTGCCATTCGCCGACCATGTCCCACCAGCCGCCGTCGGTGCTGTCGTACCAGCCGGCGTCAATGCAGAAAACATCCGCGCCAACGCTTGCCGCACCTTCAATCAGCGGCAGTTCCTTCTCAATACGAGGGTCACCGAACAGCGTATTCATGTAATCGTTGTAGATCACAAGACCCTGCGTATGCTCGAACTGATCGACGCGCCCCAACTCACGAGCCTTGGCAATGCGCAGCGCACGACGCTGCAACGTCATTTCGGCAACAGCCTGCTGCCAATCGCCTGCGGCAATGGCAAACGACACAGGAACGGACTCGAAATCATTGCCTTCACCAAGATTGGTGAACCAACCATGATCCTTATATTCCGGACCGAACGCAGTGACGTGCAGACCGGGATCGTCCTCGCCGACTTCCCACTCCCACGGACCGTTATGCTCGATCTGCCACATTACGGAAAAATCGCGGGCGCGGCGTACCGAACCTTCCACCTGCAGAATGCCGGCCGGCTCATGCTCTCCCGAGCTCCATGTAGAAGTCGAGCTCATGGCAAAACGCGAACTAGACTGACCAGGATTGATTTTCTGGTTGCGGTTACGCACCTGAGTGTCACGCAGCGGACGAACACGCCAATCGTTTTCCACAGCCCAAGCGGCATCGCCCCAGAAAATATTCGAACGATGCACCTTGCCGCAGTTGACGCGCATCGGAACGGTCAGATTCAACGATGACACCGCTTCAATCGGCAGTTGCCTGGCGGACTGCAGACGCGTGTAGGTGCGCACTGCGGAAAGATTCGGGAACGCCTCGAATACGGAAGTGACCACCAAGCCTGCATTGGAATCGGCGGAAACCGCCTCGGACGCGGAATTCGCGGCGGAATCGGCTGCGTCACGTTCGCTTGCCGTCGGCTCGAATTCACGACCTTTCGGTTCAAGATCGGCATACGGCGCGAACTGCGTGATCTCCAAACGGAACGGATCGGCGGAACCTGGTTCAGGTTCGGAAGCAAGCGCGGAAACGAATCGCAATTGGCTGCCGGCAACTGTGGCAATCAGCGTCAGTCGGTTGTCTTGCGAACCGGTATTGGCGGCACACACCTCAACAATCGGACGCGGATCCTTTTCAACCACTGGCTTTCCATCGTCAGACAAGCGACCATCGATCGGAACCATGTTGCGCCCTACAACGTTGCAGAGGCGAACGGGGGAATCGGCGGCAATGTCAAACAGCATGGAGACCACACCATTGCCCCATTCAAGGCGCCCATCCTGCCGAGGAACAAGGGGAGTCATATTGCCGTTCTCCATTGCCATCTCCTTCGAATTCCGAATGCCGCCTATCCGTTGACGTGCATCGTTTGACGTACCCTCACTAGCTTAAGCGGAAAACGGGGCAACCGCGATATGCGTGTCTACGCACATTCAGCAAATATTCAGCAACTGAAATGACCGTTCGAAGACCAGCAAATACCTACTCGAATTGCAGATATTCCACGAATTGAATCGGCATATCCTTGGATTCCGTGATATTGCTGAATCCGAGAATAACCCCTTCTTTCGGCAGTCCCTTCATGGAAGTCCATGTTTTCGAATGGGACAAGTCGAATCCGACAGCGTCGTTCACATCGGAAACCGGATTGCCTTTGGCGTCGACCAGCGCATCCTTGACTTGCTCAAGATCGGCGGCACTCATCACTTCCGCGGGTTTGGTGATGTCGCCGCGATCATTGACTTCGGCGAAAATATCGGTTTCGGCAACAATCATGTTGATCTGACCTGCCGAAACGCGAGCCGTCAACGATGCGGAACCATCTTGCGCGGCATTCTCGCTAATCGCAATGGAGGCATCCGTCCGCACGAGACGCTCGTCTTCAATACCTTGCGTCTTCACAAAATCAGCGCCCAACGCATCAATCTGTTCGGAATATTCCGCCATATCGACACCTTCAAGACTCAGCTCGGCCTCGGGACCTTTGGTCACATACGAGATGACGAAAGCAAGTACCAAGCCGACCACTGCGATAATGATCAGCACATCGGTCAGAAAGTTCTGCTTGAAGTACGGCCACTTGTCTTTCGGCGGCAACTCGCGGAAGGTTTTGAATTTCGATTGCTTCGCATACACGTTGGTGGATGCGAGCGCTGCGACCGCATCTTGCTGCTCCTGGGTGAGAACTGGCTTCTCTACTGCCATACCAAACCTTCCCGCGTTGTTTCATCGACGCATTCACGCGTCATCTTCGTGCGCAGCAACATGCGTTGCTTTCTGACTTCCCTATCTTCCGCCTCGTACCTGATAATTTGCGGCTAGCCGCCGGCCGAAAAACGACAAGCGGCTAGCAGGAAGGCTGATTTCAAGCCAATCAGTCCAAGCCCTAATCAGCCCATTTAGACCTTGATCATGGCGTATTGGGAGTCGTAGAGGCGATAGTAGGCGCCACGCTTGGCGAGCAGCTCGGCGTGGTTGCCTTGCTCCATGATCTGCCCATGATCGATGTAGCAGATCATGTCCGCGTTCTCGATGGTGGACAGTCGGTGCGCGATGATGAAGCTCGTGCGTCCCTTCAGCAGGTGGTTCAATCCGGCCTGAAGTGCCTCTTCGGTACGCGTATCGATATTCGACGTGGCCTCGTCGAGAATCAGAATGCGCGGATCGGCCAGCAGCACGCGGGCGAATGCAATCAGCTGACGTTGACCAGCGGAAAGCGTGGAACCGCGCTCCTCCACCACCGTGTCGTATCCGTTCGGCAAATCCATAATGAACTCGTGCGCATGCACCGCCTTCGCGGCCGCTTCGATCTCAGCATCGGTCGCATCCAACTTGCCGTAACGGATGTTCTCGCGCACATTGCCGGAGAAAATGAACGTATCCTGCAGCATGACGCCCATCTGCCGACGCAACGATTCCAATGTGACAGAACGCACATCATGACCATCAATTGTGACCGAACCTTCTGCAACGTCGTAAAAACGCGACAGCAGATTGATAATCGTGGTTTTGCCGGCACCGGTCGGACCAACCAACGCAACGGTGCTGCCTGGCTCAACATGCAGATCAACCAGATTGAGAATATTGCGACCGTCAGGCTCGTAACGGAAAACTACATCGTTGAAATCGACGCGTCCTCGATTTGCGGCAGTTCAGTCGCGTCAGGCGCGTTACGAATCTCCGGCTGCACGTCAAGCGTTTCGAAAATACGCTCAAGATATGCGGAACAAGTGATCAGCTGATTGTAGAAATTGCCGATGCTGATCACCGGATTCCAGAAATTATTCGCATAGCCAACGAACGCGATCAGCACGCCGGTGGAAACGTTCACCGCGCCGAAGCCCGTGACGCCCACATAGTAGATGAATGCGATCGTCATGACGGAAATGGTTTGAATGCCCGGCCACATGAGGAACTGGATATGCACGGCCTTCATCCACGAGGTGCGCACGTCGTCTTGCTGCTCTTGGAAGGTTTTGAACTGCGCCGCCTCCTGGGCGAAGGTCTGCGTGGTTTTCACGCCGGCGATCGACTCGTGAATGAACGCGTTGAGATTGCTCTGCTTGTTCGACAACACCTGATACGCGCGGCGCTGGAAATGCTGCAATACCAGCACCCACGCGATCAGGAACGGGAAGAGCACCAGGCTGAACAGCGCAAGCCGCCAATCGACCACGAACATGACCACCAGCGTGATCAGGAAGGTGAATACGTCGGAAATCACATTGATCAGGCCGGAACTCAACGTGTCGGAAAGCGTGTTCACATAATTGACCACGCGAATCAGGATTTTGCCGTGCGGACGCGAATCGAAATAGCTGAACGGCAGCGTCTGAATATGCGTGAAAATATCGCGGCGCATGTCTTTCAACATGAGCTGACCGACGCGAGTAATTTCGACGGTACGATAACGCAATCCAAACTCATACATCACAATAAGTACGGCCATCAACCCCGTTAATTCACCAAGTAAGGTGAGATTTTTCGACGGAATCGCGCTGTCAATCATGATTTTCGTCAAATAGGGCACGACTACCGCAATGCAGCTCATCATGACGACGACGGCAAGAATGCGTATGATTCGCGACATATACGGCTTTACATAGACGCCGATGCGCAGAATATCATGCAGGTTGATCTGTTCTTCCAGCTCTTCATCTTCGCGGTATGTGTTACGTTTTGCCATGGGTTTTCCCCCTTTCCTGCTTTCCCGCGCCTACGCTTCGAAACCTTGCGAACGACCCGCCTGCAAGCCGAGCTGCCTGTAGTAGATCTCCCAATATCGGCCGTGCGCGGCCACCAGTTCGTCATGCGTGCCGCGCTCCACAATGCGGCCATGCTCAAGCACGAGGATCAGATCGGAATCTTTCACCGATGAAATACGGTGTGCGATGGTGACGATGGTTTTCTGTTCGTCCAGTTCGCGCAGATGGCGCTGGATTTCCGCTTCCGTTTCCATGTCGACGGCGCTGGTCGTATCGTCCATGATGAGGATCGACGGATTGTCGGCGAGCGCGCGTGCGAGGCTCAGGCGCTGTTTTTGGCCGCCGGAAAGGCCGACGCCACGCTCTCCGACCACGGTATCGTAGCCTTCCGGCATGCTGCGGATGAAGCCGTCCGCGCCGGCGATGGTGGCCATGCGGCGAATGTACTGTTCGTCGTATTCGCGTTGTTCGCCCGCGCCGAAGCTGATGTTGCCGCCGATGGTGTCGGAGAACAGGAACGTGTCTTGCGCCACGACGCACACTTGCGAGCGCAGTGTGGCGAGCGGCCAGTCTCGTGCGTCGACGCCGTCGATGAGCACATGGCCTTCGGTGGGGTCGTAGAAGCGGGAGATGAGGTTGACGAGGGTGGATTTGCCCGCGCCGGTTTCGCCGAGAATGCCGAGTTTGGCGCCTGCCGGAACATGGAAATCCACATCTTCGAGCACGGGGGTGTCCGGTTCGTCGGGGAAGGCGAAGCTGACATGCTGGAAGTCGATGCTGCCTGCGATGCGGGTTGTGTTGGTTGTTGCAGCGGTTGCAGCCGCTGTGCTGGCGTGATTCGCGTCGGCGCTGTCTCCCGGTTTTTCCGTATTTTCCGGCTTTTCCGTAATACGTGACTGAGCGGTGAGCAGTTTGCGGATTTTGATGCAGGATGCGTTGAATCGCTGCCAGTCGTTGATCAGCCATCCGGATTGGCGTACCGGCCCGTCGATCATCCACAGGTAGGAGTTGAACGCCACGAGATTGCCGAGGGTCATGCGCCCGGTGATGACCAGGAATCCGCCGAATCCAAGCGTGATCAGCTGCAGTGAGAAGCCGAGACCGTCGAGCCATGGCATGTATTTGCGGCTGTTGTAGGCCTGGTCCATGTTGCGTTGCATGTAATCGTCGTTGTGTTTGTCGAATTTTTCGGTTTCATACGGTTCGCGCACGAACGCTTTGACCACGCGGTTGCCTTCGATGTTTTCTTCGACCATTGAGTTCATTTCGGCAAGCGAGTTGCGGATGGCGAAGAACAGTGGTCTTGCGTGCGTGGAGAGTCCGCGCGTAAGGATGAAAATGAACGGCGTGACGCATGCGAGCGCGAGCGCGAGCCGCCAGTCGATGGTGAACATCATGGCGAGCGCGCCAATGAACATGACCACGCAGTCAAGCACCTGGTAGCTCACCCAGCTCAGCGCGTGGCGTATGGCATCGGTGTCGGAGGTCATGCGGCTCATGATGTCGCCGGTACGCGTGTGGTTGAAATAGGTGAAGTCGAGTTCGTGCAGTTTCTCGTATTCGTCGCTGACGAGACGGAATACGGAGTTCTGCCCGAAGCGTTCCATCCACATTTGGTAGCCGTAGCGCGAGCGACGCGCACGATGGTGAACACGATCATCATGATGCACAGTCGCGTCAGTTCGTCGACTTGGCCTTGCACGATGACACGGTCCACGATGAGGCCTGACAATAGCGGAATGATGAGCGCCATGGTGTTGTTGACGCAGAACAGCACTATCGCGCCGGCCACTCGTGGCAGGTCGGGTTTGCAGTATGGCAGGATCCATTTAAGGTTGCCTGCTTCTGTATTACGATTCGGATCGGCGTACATACGTAGCGTTCCTCGGATTGTTTGCTGGTTGTCTGGGTTTTCGTGGGTTGGTTTTGCGTTTTTGCGTTGCTTTTACGGCCATTCGTTGCCGTTACGATTCACGTCCGTCGTTTGTCGAGCGTCCCGTTGCCGTCTCTCTCGGTCGAAACCCCTGTTCGGATTCGCAAACGCGACTTATTCTATGCGAACCGTTTTTTGATGCAACGTGAGTGATTTCGGCGTGTCGCAATCGCAATAAAATCAACGCATGTACCGTTACATAAATTCGCTCTGGACGTAAAGGAATATGGGTGATCGCAGTAGCGCTTTCTATATCGAACCGGTACGATATATCGAGGTGCGGCATTCCGATGACGGAACGGCCGCAATCGCATGAACATCATGAAAGGACGGCGTCGATGACGAGCACACAGACCATTGAGGAACTCAGCGCACAATGCGCGGCAAAATATGGCATCACCCGTGAGATGATCGACCATGCGGAACGTTGGACGGAAACCGACGGCGATCTCGAAGGCCTTTCCGAAGAGCGCGTCCGCGGCATTCTCGACATGCGTTTCGGCGCGATCGCGGTTGACACCCCGCGTTCCGAACTGTGGCACACACCTGACACAATCGACGTGATCGAAGATATTCCATACCTGCCTGACGGTGGCTACGATACGGAAGCCGGGCAGTGCAGAGGGCATTTGCTCGACCTGTATCTACCGCACGATGCGGTGCTGCGCTGCGGGCATACGCTGCCGGTGTACATCGATATACACGGCGGCGGTTTCACTTACGGATATAAGGAATTGAACCGCAACTTCAACGTGCATCTGGCCGAAACGGGCTTCGCCGTATTCTCACTGAACTACCGACCGGCCCCGCAAACCGATTTGAGGGGTCAGCTGGCGGACGTTCAGGCGGCATTGCGTTGGATCAAGGCGCATTTGACTGATTATCCGGTTAATCCGAACGCCGTGTTCCTCACCGGCGATTCGGCAGGCGGCGCGTTGACCATGCTGACGTTGGCGATTGAAAACAATGCCGAAGCCGCGGCCGCATTCGGCGTGGATGAGCCTTCGGGCATTGGTTTCGCCGGTGCCGCTCCGGTGTGCGGTGCCTACAGTTCCGCATCGTTGGAAACCATGGGAAGCGAACTGACCGTAGGCTACGATCCGAATCGCCGCACCGGACTCGAACAGATGCTGGGCGTCGAATTCTTCGACGGCATCGAAGCCGCCGACCCGAAGTTCCTCACCGCCGAAGGCCTGGCGTTCAACGTCAACCTGCCGCCACTGTTCATCGTGACCTGCGGCGACGATTTCCTCGAGGCCGACAATCTGGCGCTTGCTGCCGCACTGGCCCGCAAGGGAGCCGATTTCGAACTGTTCGACCCGAAGCCACGCCGCCACGAAACGCTCGGCCACGTGTTCGTGATCGGCATGCCATGGCTTGACGAAAGCGTGGAATGCTTCGAACGCCTGCGCAGGTTCTCGTACGAGCGCTGCTGAATCACGAATGCCTGCACGCGACCACGCATAATCACCAGCATCACAAACGGCCGACCATGCATTACTCACGCATGGTCGGCCGTTTGTCTTGCAACTCTTTTCGGCAAAATCGCGAAACATAAATCGCGAATCGCACGAATCGCATGAATCGTGTTCAGAAAAGAAGAAAGCCGGCGGAAAGAAGGGCCGCCGGCTGAGAGAGAAGAGAGAAGAAGGGTTCAGTTATGGGGTTCTTCAGGAACCTCGCCAGCCGCCGTAACTGCTGACATGTTCCATATAAGCGCCCGAGTCTTGGAGGAATGATACGTGTTCCTGCCAATTAGCTGAGAAAAATGTATCAGACATGTGAGCGGCCATACACATTCGTGAATTCCGTCGAATGATCGCAACATTACTTCCGATTTGCCCAATCGCACGTCTATATCACTCACCCACTCCGCAAAAATCATCCATTTCACTGGACGATTCTGAAAAAACGCAAAATCATCCATTTCACCGGACGATATGTCGAGCTCAAGATGCTGCCGTTGTCTTTCTCGGAATACCGAAATGCATTGCAACCGACAGCAAATGACAATGCGCTGTTCGACCGGTATCTCACATATGGAGGTCTCCTCTACGTCACACAGCTCACCTTGGATACCATCGGGCTCGGCGACTACCAAGACATTCGACACCGCAACATCCTCGACTGGCTGCTCGAGTAGGACACACTCTCCCGACTGCACAATTTGCGTCCACGGATCACAAGGTACGAAAAATAGCGGGACCAAATAGTTCCTGCATAACGTGCGCCGTGTTCCACCTATGATGGATATATGAAATATTTCGAATATGAAATTTCCGGCATCGACGGCAGCGCAGCGAAATTCGTCGGATATTGCCTTGATAACAGCGAAGAAGTCGTTCCCGACCGTGTACGTCCGTCTGTGCTTGTGATTCCGGGCGGCGGTTACGAAATGACGTCGGATCGTGAGGCGGAGCCGATTGCGATGCAGTTTCTTGCGGCCGGTTTCAACGCTTTTGTGCTGCGATATTCGGTGAAGCCTTCCGTTTTTCCAGTTGCGCTGTTGGAAGCTGCCGATGCGATGACGATGATTCGTGAGCATGCCGCCGAGTGGCATGTCGATCCGGATGCGATTGCCGTGATTGGCTTTTCCGCAGGTGGTCATCTTGCTGCGAATCTCGCCACCTCCACCAGCGACGATGTTCTTGTCGCTCATGGTTACGATCCGGATGCGGTGCGTCCGAATGGTTTGATGCTCGCCTATCCGGTGATCACGTCTGGCCCGCTCGCCCATCGCGGCAGTTTCGATTCGCTGCTTGGTGAACGCCGCAACGATCCGGAAGCGCTCGAATCCGTGTCGATCGAACGTCATATCGACGCCAAAACACCGCCGGTTTCGTATGGCATACCGTTCCCGACGAAACCGTGCCATACGAAAACACACTGATGCTGATCGACGCTTGCAAGAAAGCCGGAGTCAGCATCGAAGCGCACCTATTCCCGCAAGGCGGGCATGGACTGTCGTTGGGCACTGCGGAAACCGCATGGCAGGGCGTCAACGGCATTGAACCGAGTATCCAGATCTGGCCGCAGCTGGCTGTCTCTTGGATGCGCAGAACGTTCGCACGATAATCAGCGCAGCAGACGCCGTGACATCTAACCCCATCTAGTCACGTTTCCCGCCTGCGCAACCCGCAACCTGCATCTGCACAACCCATAAAATCGGGTTAAAAACCCGGGTTGTGCAGACGCAGAACGCAAGTCGCGCAGACAGCACAACACCCCCGAACCGACCGGATAGACCGAAAATCGTAAGTTCGGGGGCAAAAATCAGCGGGGCTGACGGAAGCGACGATCGCCAATCGGATCGAACGGTGTATGCGGCTCGAGCTGATACCAGTACGCGACGGAAGCGACGTCGTCCTGACGCTCGAAATTGCCGCCCTCCTCAGTACCGATCTGCTGCCATTCCACACGCAAATCATGTTCGAAATAAATCGGATCGGGAATGTGCCAGCGATACAATCCGCGGGTCACCGGCGTATTCACATCCCAATACGCGCTCTCGCGATGCGAGGCGAGACGCTGCGAATAGAACGGGAAACCGACGTACGGCGCACAGAACGTCTGCTCATGCATACGCCCATGCTCGTCGAAATCGGCGAAACTCCACGCGCCACCGAAATAATCCTCGGCACCGGTGCTGCACCACGTGGGATACTGGTCGTCCCCATCGATGTACATCTTGACTTCACCCTCGCCCCACCAGCGGCTTTCCAACGCGGTGAGCGCCAGATACGTGCCGATATACGCGCCACGACCATGCACGCCGTCGAGCACCACATAGTCGCGGGCCAGTTCGGTGACGCGCTCGCGACGCCACTGCGCATGAAAACGCATGGTGCCGGCCGGAAGCGCGTCATATTCGGTGTAGTCGATCTGGTAGAAGAACGCGGGAACATCTTCATTGTGATCGTTGCGGAGCACGATGCGCGCATGTTCGAACGGCATGGAGAAGTAGCAGTTGAAGCCGCGATTGGGCACGACCACCACCGGCATCGAATTGACTCGGCAGGCCTGCGCGTGGCCGCAGCAGAAGAAGTCGCCGACCGGGCATTGCACGGACGGGGTCTCCTCGCCATCCCAATAGAATTCCAGGATCAGGTTGCGAAGCACGTTCGGACCGGTCGGGGAGGTTCGGTCAGTGACCGTCATCCAAATATGGCGGATCACGCCCGGACCGTCCACATCCATCAAAGTGACGCTCTCCCCCGCTTTCACGGTCTGGATGCACGGACTGCCCTTGCGCGACGGGCCAAGTGCACTGGCTGCAGTAGCCGCAGCGCCCTTGCCGCCCGTGGGATTCTCGGCGTTCACGCAACGTGTGCGCCCTGGTGCCGCAACCGCAAGCAAGTCCAGCGGACTGCGCGCGGCGAACGCACCCGACGAATCGATCTGCATATCGTGATATAAGCTTTGCTGCATAGCGCTCCAATCGTTATGTTGAGTCATCGGCACCCCTTTTCCTTATATTTTACGACACCAGCATCATTGCCACATGTATAAAAAACCGGGAGCACGATGGGTCTTGCTCCCGGAATTACCGCGCCATCGAAGGCTTTGTTTACTGTCCCTCCGCACGGACGATCCCATTCCCATCGGACCCTAGGAGGCGCTCGACACAAGGTCGCTTCGACCCGCCCCTAGCCTAGCCACTTCTAACGTAGGACCAGTAGCACGGCGGAAACCTTCTTTGCGGATTTGCAAACCTTCTTAGCCCGTTCCGACCGACCGGCAAGCCGATACGGACAAGGTTTTCAAAAGTTTGTACCTCAAGGATATCTTCACGCGAAGATAACAACTCTTTTATGCTTTCGGAATACGCGCAAACGGCCTAGCACGCGCATATCGATCAGAGCGGGCGGGACTCGTAGATCATTTGGCGGTCGCCGAAGTAGAGGCGTCACGCCAAGAGCCTTCTTGCGGGCCGCCTCCTGCTGAGGCTCCTTGATCGGCACGAAGAACCAACGGACCAGACCAACCACCATGTCTTGCACGGAATGCCAGATGCCGATATACGCGGTCAACGCCCAGAACGTCACGATCGCATTGAAGCCGGCGAACACCGCGTTGCCCCAATTGTGCGAAAGCGTATCGGCGTAGAACACCATGCACGAGTAAATGATGATCACCCACGGCATCGTCACATACAATGCCGGAGAAGCGGTACGATTATTGACTTTCGGCGTACGCGCGAACGGAATCTTCGTGTTCGTCATGCCTTGCTGAATCGACTTGAGCGTGCCGGAAAGATTCACCGTCAACAGCACGATGTTGAAGCCGTAAATACGGAAAATATCGGAACGTTTATACCCGTTGCGTTTCAAATCGCTCGACATGGTGGCAAAATACGGCAGCGACGCGAGCACCACCCACGGGCTCAGCAACCGCTGGTCGAACGGATATGCCAAGAGGAACATCAGGCCGAAACTCGACCATGCGATGGACGCCATATAGTTCACGCGCAGCGCCCACTCACCCAGCTTCACATCATTGCCCTGCTGATGCCGCGCGTGCACAATGCGGAAGAATTTGCCGATGATCAGCAGACCGCCATTCGCCCAACGCCGCCGCTGCACCACCAACGAACCGAAATCAGGCGGGGTGGCACTATAGCTCAACCGCTCCGGATAGTTGACCAAATGCCAGCCGAAATAACCCAAATCGATACTGGATTCGGTGTCCTCGATCACCGTGCGATCCTGAATATACGTTTTCACCGTGCGCGTGCCCTCAGTCGACACCACGCAGATATCGTCGAGCGCGGCCTTGCGGATCACCGCGTTCGCACCTACCCAGAACGTGGCGTCATAGTAGGTCATGCCCTGATGCAGCATGTGCTGAATGTCGGTGGTGGCGGCCGCGATGCGTTCGATTCGCGTCGGCGCGCCACGATACGAGGAATACGGGGTTTGGATCACGGCC
>ENA-OQED01000165-OQED01000165.1-human-gut-metagenome-genome-assembly--contig:-NODE-165-length-26684-cov-1.353880_pt1 | contig 26684 bp, 32 predicted proteins | sample MGYA00242790_ERZ504625 | MGnify/ENA primary metagenome ERZ504625 (study PRJEB26092, sample SAMD00036345) | human gut metagenome | host: Homo sapiens | study: EMG produced TPA metagenomics assembly of...
ATGTTTTTCGCGAGATCTCTCACCCTTTTCCACCTCCTTTGCCAATGCTCTGTAAGCAACACTCGCCGGGCATTGCTTACTATAACGAAGTACGCTCTCCGATTTAGTAAGGCTTTCACCGACTCTGGTGCAGCGCGGAACGATTGCCTGATAAATGCGCGTGTGCGGACCATAGCTTGTGTGAATGGCTTTGATCATATCCCGTGTCATATTGGTACGATGGTCTGCTATGGTAATCAGGACACCGTCAATCTCCAGTTTAGGATTGATTTTCCTGCGAATTTTACGGATGGTGCCAATGATACTGGCAAGACCTTCGACATCAAGAATCAGCGGCTGTACGGGAATCAAAACACTGTCTGAGGCGGCAAGAGAGGCAGTGACAAGGTTGCCGAGTTCCGGCATACAGTCAATCAGACAATAGTCGTATTGCCCTTGAAATGGTTCCAGCGCCCATTGCATTACGCATTCACGCATAAAGGTATTTGTCAAACTTCGCTGCAAATCAGAAAGTTGAATGTTGGCGGGAATGACATCTACTTTTTCATCGGTATGGATAACAACATCGGGCGGGTCTACCTCGTTGCAGGCAGCCTCAATCAGCTCTTTCAGGGACGCACCTTCGTTCCCCTGCGAACAGCCAAGGTATCGGCTCAGGCTGGCCTGCGGGTCGGCGTCCACCAGCAATACTTTATAACCCATATCTGCCAATGCTACGCCCAAGTTTACAGCGGTCGTCGTTTTGCCAACATTATGTGAAGCTTCACATAACGTTGGTTATGAAAAGTAAGTTATTATGCAAAGTGGAGCCCACACTTTATTGATTATATAAAGTATATGGGCTCTTCAGACTTTGCATAATTCGGAAGTACTCTTTACAGCGACTTCAACCAATCAAGAAGGTCTTTATCCTTTTTCCATGTCGGTAATTCATCAGATGCCGGGCTGTCGTAAGCCTCCAGCAAAGCCTTCCGTTTCATCTTTTCATCTGCCCGTGCATAGATTTCAGTTGTTGAAATGTCAGAATGACCCAGTAAATCTCTGATATAAACAAGATTGACACCAGATTGAAGCAGATGCATTGCTTTGCTATGCCTCTGCCAATGAGGTGTAATCTCAGCAGAGATGTCTTTTACTCCCATTGCCTGAGCCTGTGCTGCATACTTTTTCAAAATATATGTCACACCAGCTCTTGTCAGCGGTTGGTTACCACGATTAGTGAATAATGGATTGCGGCCATATACAGGTGAAGTCAAACCAGAACCTTCCATATATTGTTTCAATAACTCTCCGGTTGGTTTCATGACTGGAACAATACGGCTTTTACCACCTTTCCCAGTCAGTATGATGGTAACAGTATCATTCAAAGCAATATCACACACTTTTAAATCTACAAGTTCTTGAACTCTTGCACCTGTGTCGTATAAAAGTGACAGTAGCACAGCATCTCGTTTTCCTTGGATTGTGGTTCTGTCAGGTTGTTCCAACAGCCCTCTAATGCTATCCAGAGGAAGATACATGAGAGGAGGCTTGTCCGTTTTTTTCATTGGAATAGCCAGTATTTTCTGACTTTGCTGCATATACTGTGGTTCTTCCACCATTAAAAAACTGAAAAATGAATGGATTGCTGCCAGACGCTGATTTCTTGTCGCTGCTTTGCAGTTGCGCTCATCTTCTAGCCATTGAAGGAAACGAAGTATTAATTCTCGATCTATTTTGGCAATCGTTAGCTTTTCAGGTGAAAGATTCTCCTGATCTCTACAGTATCTTAAAAATAAAGAGAATGAATCTCTGTATGCTAACTGAGTGTTGCGTTTACTCCCAACCTGCCCCGGAAGATATGTTGACAGGAACTGCGTCAGATATCGGGCAAAATCAGTTTCCTTCATGGCATACCTCCGGGATGACATATGCACAGGATTTTTCCACTTTTTTCATCAAGTCGGGATAAACTTCGGCTGTCAGCCGCAGATACTGTGCAGTTGAGCGTACTGTTTTATGTCCCATATATGTGGAGAGAATCGGGAGCATAGCAGTCGGATCTGCATCTTCTTTGATCCACTTTTGCAAAACATGAACTGCAAATGTGTGACGAATATCATGCAGACGAGGTCCTTGCCCTTTTCCACCATGTGAAATACCTGCAACTTCCAGATATCTACGATATCTTTGATATACAGTCATAGGACTGATCATGGTCTTGTCAGGGGCAGGAAAGAAAAAGTCACTGTCTTTTTCCCACCAGGTTTTATCTGCATAGGATATACAAGCTTCTTTCACAGAGTCTGATAATGGGATATATCGGTCACGGTCAGTTTTGGCTTCACGGATTGTAAGAATCCCATCTTCGAGATTTACATCCTTATAGCGAAGACCAACAACTTCAGATACACGAAGTCCACAGCCATAGAGAATACGAAATATCACAGGTAGCGCCAGATGCATGTTTCTTGCAACCTCCCGAGGTTCTGTTTTATCAGCTGCTTTTATCACAGATACTATCTGTTCATGTGTAAATATATAAGGAACAAATGAATTATGATTCAAGCCTTTTACTTCTGGTACTATATAAGCATCATAGCCAAGATTATTCAGGTAGATAGCAAACTGTCTTATACAGGTAATACGGTGTGAACGGCTTTTTTCGGATTCACTCTCTCTTGGTGCAATCCATTTTTCTGCAAGAGAACGGGATATTTCTATTTCTGTGATACCCAGTTCTTTACTGAAACGGCAAAATCGTGATAAGCATTTCGGTTCATCTGCGTATTTAAAACCGGCACTTCTTTTGTATTGAATGAATTCCTGAGCGACCTCAGCAAATGGTCCTGTCATTGTTGGTGTTTTTCTGATTCTTGTCATGTTAGATTATCACCTCCAATGCACACTTTCTGAGTTCGGTGATATCAATACGAAGGTATGTCATCGTGGTTTCGGTAGTTGTATGTCCCAGGATTTCTGAAATGACCGGAAGAGGTATCTCATGCTCTAACAGACGACTTGCAAGGCTGTGACGAAGCGTATGGGAACCTTTCTTTTTTCCTTCAAGATGAATCCCTGATTTTTGGAGATGAACTCTTACAAGGGCACCAACTGCACCCGGATTAAAATTCGTATACGGCGGAACTTGCCTCACAAAAACATGATCTGAATCGGTTTTGGGCCTTGCGTTCTTCAGATAATTGATGATTGCTTCACCCACATCTTCAAGCAGAGGAAGTTCCAACGGATTTTCTGTTTTTACCTGAGTTAAACGGATACTCTCTTTTTCCCAATCGATATTGGAAAATCTGAGATTGGCCACATCACTGCTGCGCAGCCCGAGTCTTGCAATCAGAAGAATGATTGCATAATCACGGATTCCACAAGGGTTTCCAAGATCAATCGAATCAAGAAGTTTTTTAACTTCGTTTGCAGTATATGATGAAGGTAAACGGCTTTGCCTGTTGTAATGGGGATTGGGAAGCTTGGAGAACATCTCCGTATTCATAAAGCCATTCTCATAGCAGTATTTCAGATAATATCGAACCGCCCGCATTGTATGATTTATGGTTGGCTTTTCATAGCAGCTCAGTGATGCCATGAAATCCAAAACATCTTTAAGAGACAGGACATCTAGAGAAGATATGTTCTTCTTTTTTAAAAACATAAAAAATCTTTCTAGATACAAACTGAAAACCTTATTTGATTTTTTGATAATTCCTGTTTTCTCTCGATGGGAGAGGTAGGCTTCAGCACTGTCTTTGAAACTGTCAGGAAAAGTGTATACTCGTTTATCCATAACAAGATATAGTGTCACATTTCCTGAATGTTGGTATTCTGCTAAGGCATTAATACAACGGGAATAAATTGCACACCATTTGTTCTGTTCGATTTTAGATAACATGGAATAATGGTCTTCTAAGAACTGCAATCCAAAATCCATACTAAAAGATTCCGTGCTATGTTCTTTTGCGTAGAGAAAAAGTTGCTTTGTAAGAGTTTTAAATACGTTTTGGTAATAGTTGGATGCACCAGCATCAATGAGGGCCTCCCTGGTTTGGTTGATTAGTTGCTGCAAAGTTAAATTTTCCATCTTGTGTTCCTCCTTAAGTGCTTTGATAAAAATACACTTAAATCGTGATGGATTATGAAAAGTAAATCAACCAAAGAATCCTTATTTATAAGTTTTTCTATCGTCTACTTTGCATAATGTGTAGCTTTTCATAACCCACACCGCCTTTTTGGTTGGCAATCGCTATTGTTTTCATACGCGCTCTCCTCGCTGTTTTTCAATCTTTGACTTGTACCAGATAAGGCTTTCGTTGTAGTCCTTACCTACGGCAGGCAGCCGCTTTTCTACATTACATCCTCGCTCGGCAAGGCGCTTGGTAACCGTTTCGGCAAAGCGCAGCCCCGGCTCATCACGGTCAAAGCAGAGCACCACATTTTTCACCTGCGGATGCTGCTGCAAAAAGTAGTCGATGGGCAGATAGTTCAGCCCGCCCAGCGCCAGATAATGCACACTGCGCCACTTTCCAATGTCCGTATACTGACGCAATGTCGCGCCGGACATAGCATCAATCGGGGCTTCGTACAGCTCCACGGTATCGCAGTCCGGGTTTTCCGCTTGCATCAGAAATCCGTACTTCTTTTGGCTGCCGGTGACATCACCGCGGTAGGTACCTTGGCAGCCACGCTGAAAAGCAGAACGCGGAACGCCGCCTTCATCCTTGCCCACAAAAACGCAGTTGCGGTAGTTGCCGCGCGTGGTCTGGTACAGGATGCCGCTGCCAACGCAGTAGCGCAGGACCTTAGGGCTGATACCGCGGTGCATCAGGTAGGCAGCAACGGCTTCGACGTTTCGATCCGGGGTAGGAAGTGTAAATGGACGAGGCTCGTGCGGCTTTACAGGCGCTGCCTTAGCCGGTTGAAAAGAAGCAGCGACCGGTGCCATCTCGTTCAGCAGACGAACCGCTGATACAAAGTCCATGCCCTCCACCTTGGTCAGATAATCAATGGCGTTGTTGCCGCCCACATTACGCGAAAACCAGTGGAAGAATCCATTGGCAGGCGTGATGATCAGGCTATCGTGCGTCCGGGTGCAGTACTCGCGATCCGTTTTGCGCACAAGTTCGCCGGGGTGATAGGTTTCCAAATACTGCATCACGGTAATTCGGCGGGCAGCTTCAATGTTCTTTTGGTATTTTCCCATGGGGGTGACCTCCGTTTCTGTATGAAAAAAGCACCTTGCCTACAAAACAGGTAAGGTGCCAAGGATACGATTATTTGTTTTCAGCAGGCTTTTTGTCACTTCAGCTGGCTGAAAGGGGGTGCGGGGGAAAACACAGACGGCACCCCATTTCCCGAAAAAAGATATACTTCCCCCTTGGTGTACAGAAAAGGATTGACGCTGCGACAAAAACGCAGATTGCAAAGCCCCGCCGAATAGAGTATAATCGTTCTATAAGGTAAGGCAGGTGAGCAGAATGCGATTTTTCCTGATGCAGCGCTATCATCAAGTGGCTGTTATTGAAATAGCTGAAAAGACCGGCGACATTATTGATGTGGCAGAGGTTCTTTCGGCGCAGAGGATTCCCCTTGGCGCAAAGCATAGCGATGGCAGCTTTGATGTTCTGTCCCTGCGCAAATGGTGGGCAGGGCGCGGTATCCCGGCAAGCCGTTCCGGGCTGGAGCACGCCTTGGAAACGCTGCATATCCCTTACGCCGAACTTCTGCTTGTCAAATGCAGCGGGCTGAGCCTTTCAGACCAGTATTGGGTCACGCCCTGCGATGCCCCACAGAATTGGCGAGATGTAAATTTCTACGAGAACGACTTTTCTGACGATGTGGGACGCGCTTTGTTTGGCGAGGGGGTTCTCTCGGCACAGCCGGATTTGTGTTCCCCCTGCAATACCTCAGACGGCTTTTTACAAAAGCGCTGGCGCATTGCGGACGGAAAACGAATCCTCTTAAAAGCAGGATCGGGCATTTACAAGCAGGAGCCTTACAACGAAATTGTTGCCACGGCTCTGTATGATGCGCTTGGTATGCCGCACGTTCCCTACTGGCTTATAGAGCAGGGCGGGCAGGTCATGTCCGCCTGCGCGTGCTTAACCAATGACCACACCGAGCTTGTCACCGCCGCCCAATTTATGCGGCTGCTGCCGCAAGCGCGGGGTGTTTCCAACTGGGAACACTTCAACGCTTGCTGCCGGGCTGTCGGAATTCCTGATGCAAGTGAAGCGGTCTGCAATATGCTGGCTGCCGATTTCATCTTAGCCAACACAGATCGCCATTTGGGAAACTTCGGTTTCCTGCGTGATTCCGAAACGCTGGAATGGAAAGGAACAGCGCCCATCTATGACAGCGGCACAAGCCTTTGGCAGATGACGCTCACCCGCGCGATCTGCGCAGAGGCGATGGTTCCGGCCAAACCGTTTGAAACCTCGCAGCAATCCCAGCTAAAGCTGATTGCGCCTTATGTGGATCTACCGCTGGAGCGCCTTGATGGATTTTCCAATAAAGTAGAAGAAATCTTCCGAACAGCCGCCCAGTTTGATGATGGACGAGCCGCGAAAATTGCCGCCGCTGTTAGTGGCCGAATTCAAATGCTTCGATTTAATAGGGCATAATCTGAAATAGCTCCAAAGCATACGGTTTGTGAAATGACTACAAATTGTAGGCAGTTAAAAATTACAGAAGCTATATGTCGCTGCCTAATGCCGATGACAGTCATGCGCCAACTGGTGACAAATTGTCAGCAGTTGAAATAGGGCTATAAAAACAGCGTCCTCCGTTTTACATTCGGGGGACGCTGCTTTTCTCTATAGCACTCATTTGGCGGTGGGCTTTTTTGTAGATTTACCCTGTCGGCTGAATTCTTTCGCAAGGTCAACCAGCTTTTTAGAAGGTCGATAGCTGTCCAGAATATGAGGACTAAGCAGAAAATTCAGCAGACAAGATTTGGGAATCATATACCCACCACTAATTTCAAAGTATCGGATGTAACCGTTATGGCACCAATTCGTCAAGGTGTTATGGTGATAGCCGGTAAGTCGGCTTGCTTCGGCGACGCTCAGCACATCGCTGTAGGGCTGCATTTTCAGGGTAAGAAAGTCCTGAAACTTCTTTCTGCTTTTAGCAGTATCCAGATTTGCCACTCCCGTAAGGTCAGCATTTTGGGCTTGCCGCCTTTGTTCCAGCTCGCCGAGTAATACCCGGTCGGTGCCGAGAATTTTTCCGGTTGGGATTGACGCTTTTTAAGATACGTGATAACATCTTTTGTATTGATGATGTACTGGCGGGTTTTCTTGCCGGTATCTATGCAGGGAACAAGCCCGCTTGTCAGCAGGTAACGCGCCGTCTTTTTGCTGATATGGCAGATGACGCGCATCTGCTCCAGCCCGATTTTTTCAGGGTAGTTTGCCTTGATTTTTGCAAAGTCGTAACTGTAATCCACTAGAATCACCGTCCATTATTCGAACTCATCAACAGCAGGCAGGGACGGTTTGATTTTTGAGGCAAAGGGGAATTTGCATAAAATTTAGTCAACGCACTTCTGTAAATGCCCATAACAATAAGGAAAATCGAGCTTTTTTGTTCTCTCCTGTTTTTCTCTCCTACATCTCTCCAACGTGCCAAAAATGCCTGTTTTTCTCTCATTTTTCCCGAAAAATCGGCATTTCGAAATGGGTTCGAATTGCGACGTTCTGACGTTAAAAAGGACTTCTTTTTCAACATTTTTCGTCGTAGGTCGGTCGAATCATCTTCCGACAACTTCCGCTTTTTTCCGACAAATACCGTCAGTTTCGATATATACCAAAAAACTCGAAATGCGATAGGGCGTTTGTAGCGCCGCCAGAGTTCAAATCTCTCTTACTCCGCCAATGTAAAAACCGCGATACAACCTGCAAAGGTTGCTGTATCGCGGTTTTTCATTTGTCTGATAGTGTTAGATACTGTCAAATACTGTTATATAATGCTTCGTAAATGGTTCGTAAATGGCCAAAAGTTCGTAAAAAGTTCGTAGTAATTTGCCCCAAAAATCACCGTAAAAGCGGCAGGCTGCCCACATTGAGCAGCCTGCCGCTTACTTATTTCCCATTGTTTTTCCCCTCGCTCTGGGTGCCGAAGTAGAACGCGATAACCATTGTCACGATTGTCATCACGGTATCAGGCTGCAAGCCCCCGCGCAGGGCCAGCACAGCAAAGACGGTCACAACGATTAGTGTCACGATGGTTTTCACCTTGATGAGCGCGGCCACGTTCTTCCAAAAATCCTGCATTAGATTCTCCCTCCATTTTCTTCATGCCGTTCCAAATCCTCAATGCGGTGGTTGGCAACGGACATTTTCTCCTCCAACACCGGAATCTTCTGGGCAAAATTGTTGTGCATCCGCACCTCGCGCGTCAGCTCCTCGATCTTGGTGTCCGTTACTGCCTGCGCAACCTCCAGCTGGTGGGTGACCTTGTCGCTCAGGCTTTTGTTGTTGAAGTAGTTCGTGATCATCACACCCACCAGGCCCAGCCCTGCCGTGATGAGCGCGATTATAATCTGCTCCATTGGCACCACCTCAGACCCATTCGCTTTTATACAGCCCGGCATCCGTCAGGCCGCGGCTCTGGCACACGGCAAAGACGGCGTCTGCATCGCCCTGCGAGACCGGCCCTACCGTGATGACCTGCAGCTTGCCGGTGCCGTTCTGGGCCGTCTGAGCGCCGCTGGCGGCCTGCTCGGGCTGCTGTACAGCGTGCTCGCCGGGGCGGTATGTAAACACCTGCCCGCTCGCCGTGGTGAAGTTGTTGTCCAGCCACACCAGCGGGTTGGTGCGCTTGCCGCCCAGGATAACCTCAAAGTGCAAATGCGCCCCAAACACATTGCCGGTCACGCCGCTGTAGCCGATGATCTCACCCTCTTTGACCCTCTGGCCGTACTTGACGCAATAGCTGGACAGGTGAGCGTACCGTGTCTGCAAGGTCTTGCTTTTGTAGTCGGCGTGTCTGATACGCACCATGTTGCCATAGCTCTGCATACCCGTCCGCGTGTGTCCGTCCCAGTCCTGGGTCTGATCCACGGTGCCGTCCTCGGCGGCATAGACCGGGCGGATATAAATGTTGTCAATCTGGGTGCGCAGGTCAACGGCCTGGTGCAAACTGCCGTCATTGTAATACCACCCTTGCGTCAGCACGTGAATGTCCAGCGGCCAATGCAGCAGGACCTCTCCATTAGATAGTCTCATTGTATTACCTCATCTGTGTCCATCACCAGCGCCTCATACTCATCTAGCAGGTCTCCCGCGCCCGGTATGGTATCGCGGTAGTCCCACAGCACAAGCATCACCCGCGCCAGCAGATCTGCTTCCTCGCTCATTCCTCAACCGGCGGCGTGGGCCACTTCACCGCGTAGGGGAAGCCGGCCTGCTCGGGCACATCCCGCAGGGCCTGCCGGTAGGCCTTCCAGTCGGCCTTCACCGTCTTGGCATCGCCCAGCACGGTCCAGTCCGTGGCGGCGATCAGCTTGTCCCGCTCTGCACGCACAGCAGCTGCAGCGGCAGCGTAGTCGTGCTGCCTGACCAGCGCGGCCCACGCATCCGGGTTGGTGCTGATTCCGCCGGCGGGCAGCGCTGTGACCATCTCATAGGTCGTATACTGCCAGCCGTGCTGGGGCGTGTCCATATTGGACACAGCCTCGCGGGTGACTTCCTGCTCATCCTCATACAGCCGGATGAGCGTTGTTCCACCAGGCAGCGGCTCGCACTCAAAGCGATCGCGCCGCTCTGCGCACTCAGTTTTTACCATGTGTAATCACTCTCCTTATATTTTTGTATCTTGTCAATATCGGTCAGTTTTGTGGGGGCCTCGCTTAACCGGGGATAGAAAGGTCCGCCGAACGGTTCCACCCGGTCCAGTCCGGGATGTGGCCGAGGTTGACGGACCACGGACCGGCGCGGCCACCGCTGTCGCAGGCGCCGCCGCGCAGCACGATGCGGGTGCCGCTATTGTTGATGTAGAAATAGTCGGCCAGATAGGTGGACGAACTGCCGCCGACCTCTTTGGTGATTTGCAACTGGGGAACGCGCTCATCCGCCTGGAGGTTCTTTGCCCAGCCCTCACCGGGCAGGGTCAGCGTGTCCAGCTTGATGTAGTCGTTAGCGCTGCTCCACTGGTACTTAGTCGGATCGTCGCAGTAGTAGGGGACGCCGTCGATCAGCTTCCAGTCGCACTCAAAGCGCAACTGGTTGCCATAGAGCGGGTTCTCAACACCGTAGAACACATAGCTGTGTTTGCCGTCACTGTTGGAGACGGGGCTGCCGCAGGTAGAGATGACGCTGTTAGCCGTGCCGGTGCTCTGCATGATGCGCCAAATTTTGTGGTCGGTGGTCGTGGTTACAGCCTCGCCGGTGAAGCTGGCCTTCACATTGGCAGTGTCGCCCTCAATGGCCTCAATGGCCGTCACGATGCGCAGATTTGCCACGCTCTCGTTCTCGTCGCCGGTGCCGATCGAGATGACCATGCCGGGCTCCAGCGTGTTTTTCGCAACTGTGACAGCGCTCTCGTTTGTGCGGGCCCCAGCAACAGCAATGTTGGTCGCATACAGGCTCACGCAGCCGTTGATTTTGCTCTGCACATGCCGCGTACCATACACAACGATCATCAGGTAGGCCAGCACCTCAAAGTCGGCGCTGGTATTGATGCAGTAGGTCTCGCCCCACAGCCGCGCCGCAGCCAAGAACTGCGAGATCGTCTTGTTGCCGGTGGAGACAACGCCCGCAATGCTGTGCAGCTTGCCGTCCGCACCGATGCTGCCGGGGAAGGCGGGCAGGTAGCACTTCTGCTTGAGGGAGCCGTCCGCGTTCTGGAACTTCTTCGGTGCGCGGAAGCCCGGCATCGGCACAGCCGACACGCGCGGATCAACGTCCAGCATGCCGGAGACATAGAACAGCGGCACCTCAACCAGCACCTCGCCGTTTGTGCCATCCTCAATGTACCCGGGCTGACCCTTGTAGGCGTTGACCGTGACCGTGCCGTCCGCGTTCAGCGTGCAGCAGCAGCGACGCATCCCTGCCCACGGATACACCCCGTCAAAGTCATTCTGCCCGGCGCTGGTATCGGTGCCGGGGGTAAACACAAACTCCGCAGCCGCCCCCGTCCGCGCCCCCGCGCTGGTACTGCCGGAGAAGTCTACACCGTAGAAAGCAGCACCGACAGCCGAGGCCGCAGCCTTGGCAGATGCCGCAGCAGCATTCGCGCTCTTGTCTGCCTGCGTAGCACTGGCCTGTGCGGCAGCCTTGGCCGCGTTTGCCTCGGCCAGATTCGTGCCGGCGTTCGCCAGCAGCGTGCCGAACTCCTCACGCGTGCCGGTGTAGCCATGCGCTTTTGCGTCCGCGTAGGCGGTCACTGCGCCAAGGTCGGTTATAAATACAGTATCAGCCATTGATATGCACCTCCAAATTCGTATCATTGACGATGGCAAAATCAATCTTGTCTTTCAGATTGGTTGTGCGCGTATACACAAGATGCCCCGTGTCAGGGTCAACGCCCATCTGCATGTAGCCGTTGTTCAGCGCAGCCTGCTGCGCAAGCTCCACGCTTGCATCAACTTGCTGCTGCTTTTCGGTCACATCCGCTTGGCGCTCCTTTACATCGGTCTGGATCGTCTCCATCTGTGCCAGCTTGTCCGCCACGCCCTCCTCGATGACCTTGGTTGCCGCATCGCCCGCAGTCTTAGCCGCAGCAGCTGCATCATCCGCCGACTTTTTAGCCGCCGCCGCACTGGCGGCAGATGCCTCCTGTGCGCCCACGATGCTGGCCGCGCTGTCGGCCGCGGCAGTGGCAGAACCGGCAGCCTTTTTGGCCTCGCTCTCCGCGTTGCCCCGTTCAGTCAGTGCAGCCTTGGCCGCGTCAGCTGCAGCCATCGCAGACGCGGCCGCATCTTCAGCCTTGTCGGTCGCGTTGTCGCTAGATCCAGCAGCATCCTCTGCGCTCTTTTTAGCAGCAGCCGCGCTGGCAGCTGCACCGCCCGCCTCCTCGCCGGCCTTGATGGCGGCATCCTCAGCGGCCCGGTGCGCGTTTTCCGCGGCATCCTTGGCGGCCTGCGCCACCCGCACCGCGTTGTTGGAGTTCTCCAAGATTTGCTGCACCACATCCGGCGTAGGTGTGCCGGGGTTGTCTCCGTCAATGCCAGAGTGATCCCGGATGGAGTAGGGGAGATCTACAGTTATGCGCTGCAGCCCATCCGCGAGGCCCAGAAATACGATCTTGCCGCGGCCTGCGTTGTCGGCCGTTGCCTCAGGCGGCACTTCCAAGATACCGTCCGCTCCGACTGTCTTTTTTGTCGCCGACCCGCCGGGTGCATGGAACACGGCCAAAGCCTCCAGGCCGCTCCACCCCTCTCCGAAGATGACGCGGACCTTTTCCGTGCCGTAGCTGTCCTTGGTTCCCAGCTCAATGCAAGGCGTGATCGAAAAGCTTCCCTCTACGACCACGTCATAGTTCATCAGTACAATGGTTTTTATGATGGCCACCTCCTCTTAGCTGCCGTTCCCGCCAATGGGATACTCCACAATGATTGTGCCGGACTCTCTCGCAATGTGGACGCGTTGACCGGCAGAGAATGTCACTGCGGCATTGTAGGGATAATGTTTTTCCGCCGGAGTCGTATCACCGGGCAAGATCAGCGCGATCCCATCGCTGTATACGGCGCTCACTGTGGCGATGTTCCCGCTTTTAGTTGTCGTCTCAAGCGCTTTGCGCTGTTGGTAATTCTCAATCAATGCTGTAAAACACCTTCTTTGCCGTATGCGTCATCTGACCGCCCGGGACGCAGTCGAGCGTCCACTCCTGTTCTTCCAGCAGACCGATCCCATCGCGCATCATTAAAATGCTGTCGTTCAGCCGATGCGGCTGTTCTGCATCGCCGCAGGAAGTAAACGAATAGTTTGCAGCGCCCATCATACTCAGCAGCATCCTGTTTTTCGCGTGCGTTTCCAGTGCTTCCTGCGAGGCGATCCCCTCCACAGTCTCGACACTTACGATCCTGCGCCCGCGGCGCATTATGCTCAGCGGACTGGTAGGGTTGACATTTTCCGCCACCGCCCGAAGCTCCTTTCCCAGATCGGCGCTGCTAACGATATCTACAAATACATTGGCAGCGTCAAATGTGTCCGCTTCAATGCTCATCGGTATGCGCAGCAATGTCGATTCGTCCGGCCCGTACCGGTGCGTGCGATTATTGATAGAGGCGGGCTCCCATGGTTCGGCCACAGCCACACCGTTTCCATCAAAGTAGATGTCTCGGTAGTTGATCTCTGCCAGCAGCGCCGCAACAACGGCGTACCGCGTTGTGCCGATTTCCCATTCATGGTCCGTCATCAGAACATCGTCCGTGTCGATAATGCTTACCACATTGATGCCCGCAGCCAATAGCTGCTCTCTTATCGCCGTAGTGTAACGCGTACCGGCGTGGATCATAAGCGTGCGCTCCAACACGCTCAGGTTGCGCAGCGCATACCCCTGATCGTATCCAGTCAGCTCCTGCGTCTTGTGCCCGTACTCGTCAACACTCTCGGGACATGTCGTAATGTTAAACAGCCCCAACGGCGTTCGGTTTGTGTTGTCTACACGGACCACGCTCAGCATATCTGTCAGCCAGTTTATATCCGCGTCCAGCTCCGCGGTCAGAGTTACCGTACTCTTCACCTCAGCGCTTCCTGTAAAGCGGATCTGCGGGGTACAGTCCGCGGGCACCTGCAGCACCCGGTAAGGTGCGCCGCTGCGCATGGCAATGAACTCATATCGGATCATACTTCACGGCCTCCTGCTGCGTCTCGGTAATGCTAAGGCTCAAAGGCGTGCAGCCGTGGTCACGGTTCTCCTGCAGATCTTTAAAGACGCCGATTGCCAAATGCCCTGCATGGTCCTTGTATACGACCACCTTGCCGGCGAGTTTTCAAAGTTTCTCAAGTCCATCCGTTGTTTTGAGTGCATACGCGATGGTGTGCGTAACCACCTGATTGCCGGCATCGTGCCAAACGGGGAGTTTTTTGCCCCAGTATTGCTGGTATGTGCCGCCCAGACTTGTGCTTTTTGTGTAATTCTGGTAGCTGGTCGCATACTTCAAAGCCAACCACTCATTGCCGTTCAACAGGCCGATGGCGGCATAGGGCACACTAGGCGCAGCCCTGACAGGTGCGCTGTCCGTGTAGTAGCCATCCTCGCCAAATACGCGCACAATATACTTGTGTTCCTGCGCACTGGTTCGGTCCATGTACTGCCCATCTTCACCTTTGGCTATCAGCACTCCATCGCGCAGGATGTAACCTGTGCCGCCATCCCAGCGCAGCTGCACTTCGCCCCAATGGCTTTCAGCCTGGCAGTTTACGGCACTGCCGGGCTGGTTCTTGACTTTGACCTCGCATTCTGCCCACGGGGATACATCTCCATACGAGTTATAAATCCTCACAGAAAGTATGTGCGTCCCGTCTGCCAGCACTTCGTCAGACTGCCATTCCTTCCCGGTGCCGTATCGTACACCCAGACTGATGCCGTCCACCGCAACTTCATAACCGTCCTGCTCTTTGGCCTGCCACCGCATTTTTGCCAGCGGCTTGTTGTCATAGTAGGAGATGACCGGGGCCTTAGGCGCTCGCCGTATTGCAAAGATTGCCGCGCCGGAATAGCTGCCGAACGCTCCGTCCGTATTTTTCGTGCGCACGCGCCAGTAGATAACGCCGCTGCTAAACGTGCTGCGCGCTTGGTAGCTATTATCCGCATTATTCGCACTGGCCAGCACTGTGTAAGATGCACCGCTATCCGCCGAATAGCTCAACTCCCAGCCCGTCTGCGCCGTGCCGGTGACATTGGCATGCTGCCACACAAATGTGATGCCCTGCACGGCGTCATCCATGTACTCGCCCGCGGGGCTCACCGCCACAGGCGTGCTGAGCGTGTCCAGCGTGGACACATTGATCGTGTCGCTGGTTACCTTTGTACCCGTATTCGCAATCGCCACAACATACCAGTCCAGTGTTGTAGCGCCTCGGCAAAGGTGTTCGCGGGCACATCTGCATACTGCTGCGAACCGGCCACAGCAACCTCATGCCAGTCGCTCTCATTGTTCGCCTTAAAGTGCAGTGTCGCACTCTGCTGCGTCACATCTCCGGGCCTGTCATCGCTGTCAACGCTGAACACCCAGCTAAAGCGGTTTGCAACTGCTCTGGGCGCGGACGCACCCGCCGCAGGCGTCGTTCCCTTTACGGAGACGGGCACCTCGACATTGGTGCATTGCACCCAGCTGGAAGTGTGTGTGGTTCCCACGGTGCTCTTTGCAACAACGCGCCACTGGTAGCTTCCTATGGGCAATGTGCCGCAATTAACACTCACATGGGTTGTGCCATCGCTGACGCTTGCAAAATCTGCCGGGTCAGCCATGTTGTCAGTCCGGTACTGCAAAACAGCGGATCCCTGCTGCAATGCACCGCTGATCGCGCCGCTGGCAATGCTGCCGGTGAACGCCCAGCTGAATACTGCGTCAAAGCCATAGTATGTCTTGCTGGTGGGGCGCAGGTCATCGACCTTGGCGGTCGGGTCTGCCAGCGACAGGGAATAGGTGGCGCTTTCCGCCACCGTTCCGGATCCGTATGCCCCCACCTGCACGCGCCATCGAATACCGCTGCCGCTTGACCATGCGGTAGTATCCAGGTCGAAGGATGTCGCACCATTGCTAAGTGTATAGGTCTGGCTGTTTCCGCCGTCCTGATCTGTGATGATGATCTTGCAGGTCGAGTTCCTGCGCTCAAAATCATCCTCGGCGTCTGTAGTCCACTGCAGTCGATACTTTGTGTACCGTGCGACGGTGCCGCTGGTGAAAGTCGTACCAGTCGGCGTGACCCTTCCCTGATAGCTTACACATTCGATTTGTGCATCATTGCGGTCGCTGCCTACATAGCAGGCTCCGCGGAAGGCACTTACATATACGCCATAGGCGAGGATTTTTTTCTTGTAGGCCTGCGATAGGTTGCTAAAGTCCGCCCAAAAATCACCGTTATTGTAGCCGGTTACGGTAACTTTTTCCGAACTGTAATAGGTGTTACCGTTGCTGTCAGCCAGCGGAAACTCATCAAATTGGATGTAGCTGTTCGAGCCCTGATACCGGATTGGTACTCGTACTCGGAGCGATGCTATATACCGCGCCGTGTTTCCCCATCCTGTGCTGAACAACCATGAGCATGTAGAGACATAGGTGCCGGTTCTGTTTGTCTTATAGTTCCTTGTATTCCAATAATTTGTCTTCACATAACCGCCCCCTGTCTCATGCTCATAGCTTCATTTTTGGCGATACTTACAATATCGTTGAACTCTTTCACATTCTTGGCATCAATGGTAATGCTCCCGATATTGATAGCATAGCCGCCCAGCATGCCGCGTGTCTGGCTGCTGTTGTAGATGCGTTCTCCGCCGCGCAAAGCAACCAGCTCCGGCCCGTTCTCACCCACAACAGCCAGTCCACCGCGCGCGCTGCGCGTGCCGGTGGCATACTGCGGCACCTTGCTGTTGGCTGCGCGCATCGCCCCCGTTGTAGCCGAAGATATACCGCTCATGGCGCTGTTGATTTCGTTTCCTTTGCCGATCAGGACAGCGACCACAGCCACCAGCGCAGTAATGCCGGCAACGATCAGCATGATTTTTATATACAGCGGATCCATATAGCTCATAACGCTGCCGATCATGCTTTTCACGGTTCCAGCCGGCCCCTGCAATTCTTTAATGGCCTTCACCACAAGCAGCACTACTGTGGCGATGCTGGTAATAGAGATAACTGCCGTCAGCACCGGCGTTGGGATAGCGTTCAGAGCCTCGGCAAACGCTGTAATGATGGGCAGCAGCGCCTCGGCAAAACTGCGCTTTACCGCATCGCCCTGCTTATCCAGCTTCTGCATCGCATCATCCAGCTCACCAAAGCTCTGCAGCGTTTCATTATCGACAACGTAGCCAACCTCGTGTGCCTGCTCCGCAAGCTCTTTCAGTCTGCCGCTGCCGGCCTCGATCAGCGGGTTCAGGTCCGTTGCCGACCTTCCAAAGATATCCATCGCCAGCGCATCGCGCTCGGTCTCGTTTTTCATCTTGCCCAAGGCATCAATGGTTTTCAAAAACACCTCATAATTATCCTTGAGCTTCCCGCTGCTGTCCGACACTTTTACATGCAGTTTTTTAAATGCCTCTGCTGCGGAGCCTGTCCCAGTAGCCGCCGTCTGCATATTGTTGGTCAGCTTCACCAGACTGCCGCGCAGCGTATCCGTGCTGACATCCACAAGCTCACTAGCGTACTCAAACTCCTGCAGCTGGTCTGTGGTCAGGCTCGTCTGCGTAGACAGCGTCAGCAGATCATCTGCTGTCTTGCTCATGTCCATCGTGGAGCTTGCCAGCGCTCCCGCCAGGCCGCCGACCACGGTCACCGCAGCTGCACCGCTGGCCGAGAAGCCGTCCAGCTTGTCAACCGCGGTCTGCAAGCCGGGCGGCAGACTGATTCCCAGCGCATTGGCTAGGCCGTTGACCACATCCGCCAGGCTGGCGGTGGTCTTGTTGGTTCGCTCCTGCTGGTCGCTCAGTTCCTTCAGGAGGCTTTCCTGCTTGGCAACCTCTGTCTGGGCGCTGATCAGGCTTGCCCGCCACTGCATGGTCGTTTTACTGGCCTCACCCTCACGCCGAGCGCTGTTTTCGTAGGCCTGCTGCAGCACCTGCACTTTATCCCGGTAGCTCTGCAAGGTCTGCTGTGCGGCCTCGTACCGCTGCTTTAAGGCGGCCTGCCGGTCGTCCATTTCACGGGTCTGTTCGGTCACAAGCTGCATCTGCTGCTTATTTACCTTCAAACCCGCGTTTACTTCGCTCAGTGCCGCCTTGAATTGCTGGTCATTTTCCACGACCAGGCTGACACCTGCTTTAGGCATCGCCATCTGCAAGCCCCCTTTCCTGTGGCAGTTCAATACCATTCATGGCGCAGTATTCTGTAAACTGTGCAAGCAGTTCATCCAGGCTCAAAAACCGCGTTTCCCGCCGGGTATAGCCCAGCAGCCCCACCGCGATGTATTGCAGCCTGGGGAAATTTATGATTCGGTCGCCGTCAAAGTGCCGCTCGGGGACATCGTCAACCCAGATTCGCTCAGCATCGTCTTCATCGCCTGCAGCGCCTGACGGCCTGACCCGTTTTTTCCGTAAAACTCCATAAAGGCCTCTTCAACGCTTGCGGTCAAACCGCCTTGCAGGTCGGAGAACGAAATGAGTTTTTTGACAACCCCAAGGCTCGGAGCCTCGTTATCTCGGTGATGTTCTTCGTTGTCAAGCTCAACGCCCTCGCGGATCAGCAACCAAATGATATATGCCGCCTCTTCCGGGTCGTTCAGCTTTGCCACGATGGTGCTCAAGTCAGAGTAGTGCTCCTGAAGCTCCTTAACGTTCTGCAGGTCGAACAGTGCCGGGTACTTGCGGCCGCGCAACGTAATTTCCGCCATAACCTCACCCCTTGATGTTCAAGAATGTTTTCAGTGCAGCCAAGGCCTCTTCGTATCCATCGAACTCCTGCTTTTTCACAAAATTCCCTTCACTGTTGCACTCCGCAGATCCTGCAAGCTTGGTCGTGCTGTAACTTGTGCTCTTGGAGGCAGTGCTGAGGTTATCGTCCACGGGGTCAAAGCTCGCGCGGTAATAGCCCACCAGGCGATACGCAAGCTTGCGGTCAGGCTTTTTCAGCTTGCCAAGCGCGGCAACGCGCACAAGGGCAGGCGTATCGCCCTCTTTGCGCTCAAGCGTCTTTGTGCTCTCATCATAGTGGTGGCCGCACAGTTCCGCCTCATCTGCCAGACTCAGATAGCTGCGATCAATGCTCAGCTTCGCGCTGGGCGCGCCTGCATCGCGCTGCTCGCGGCGGTCGCCGGCCCACAGCTCGCTGCTGTCGCTGTCGTTTTCGCCGGCGTAGCTCACAACAGCGCGCGTGATCTTGCCATCGCCGAGGGTTTCCGTCTCAGACCCATCCGCGCTGGTCACCACAGTAATAGGGCAATAGCATAGTAGGGAAGTCCGATATAAGCCATTATTATGCCTCTCTTTCATTCCAGTCGCATCCATCATCGGCTTCTGCCTCAACGTATGCAACAAAGTGTTTTGTGTCGTTATCGTAGCCGTACTCGGTCGAGCCGATAATAAACCCGGCATCTCTGAAAGCACAGCGCATTTTTCTGGCGCAGGGCTGCGGCAGATCTCTCGTATACCAAGCCGCGCGCACCTGCAAGTGCTGCTGTTCGTCCCGGTCACCGGCGTAGATTTCCGGCGCATCGTCCAAGACGGCTCAGCACCACATAGCTGTCCGGCCGCGGATCCTCCTCATTTTTAACAAATGAGACATTGCTGCACACAGTTTCCAGCGCGGCCAAGGCCGCATCAATCATGGTCATAGCTTACCTCTCTGCCGCAAAACATCCTGCATCACAGTGCTAACAGCATCCTCGCAGCTGTTTGCGGCGCGGTTCAAAAACGGCTGCGCGGGCTCTTTGGCGGTGCCGTACTCTAGGGCCACAGCTTTCTGCATCTGTGCACCTTGTTGGGTAGTTGGGGCTGGATCCGTGCCCACTATCGTAGCCGCTAAAGCTCACATCCAACCCGTAGCCGCCCCTTTTACGCTTTTTAGGTTTCCCGGCACGGACACTGTCAGATAGATGCTTATTAGCGCGGCTGCTTTTGTGTTTTCCAACCTGCTGTTTCAGCGCATCCACCGCAATGGGGGCTGCGCTTTTCAACATTTCAGGCGCAATGGAGTCTAAATCGGCGAGCTTTGTCAGCTGCTCTGTGACTTCATCGCTCCACACAAGGTCCATCCTCACAGCGCCTCTCCTTTTGGTTGGGCCAGATCACTGACGGTCAGCTCAACCGTGCTGCCGGTTTCATAAGCCCGTTGGACGCTGTAGCGGTTCCCGTTCCACTCGATCACGCGCTCCCCGCTGTATTCATCAGCATGCAGCACAAATACTGCGGTCAGGGTCGTGCCGGCAGCTTCAGCGGCGAAAAACTCGGCCCACTTCACGCTGCGGCGCTCGCCGTATACAGTGCGCACTTGGGTGTAGTGGTGCTCCAGTACACCCTGCACCTTTTTCGGGGTGTCCCGCAAAAGGGTGATCTGTTCCGTCCAGTACATGGGCATCTCCTTACTAAAAAAGCACCGCCGGGCATAGGCACTCCGGCGGTGCATCACAGCACAGCGCTCATGCGTCGGGCCAGTCTGTGTAGTTGGTCGTCATTCGCAGCTGCGCCTTCTGCTCATCGTAGGAGGCTTCAGCTTATCGTAGTCGCCGGTCGGCCAGAAGTTGGCGCGGCAGTAGGTGATGACGGCACGGCGGATCAGCGGGTCCTGCGTGTCCAAGTTGGACACACCGGCCTGTTTCAGGTCAGCCAGGGCCGCATCCACCAGGTCGCTCACTTCCTGCGTCAGCTCCTCCGGCATATCCGACCGGCGCAGCGCTACCGTCACTTTGGACAGCAGGTCGTTGTCAGCCATGGGTCACAGCCTCCTATCAAGCGCTGGCCGGGATAGTCAGCGCAACAAAGCCGCCGGGGACGACCACATCCGCGCCCATCTCCACATCACCGCGGATCGTGGACAGCAGCTTGTCAAAAGCGAAGTCGTCGGAGACGGCAATCTCGTAGTCACTGAACAGATCCAGCTTGAGGCAGCGCGGCACGCCGTAGAACATGGTGGGCTGTGCCTTGGCGGTCTGGGCCGTACCGGCACAGGCGGCCAGGTTCTTATTGAGGCAGTAGCGCACGCTCAGGCCGCCCTCCTTGATGATGCCGGTGTTGGGGTTGGCAGAATCCGGGGTGATCTCGTAGACGGCCTTTTTCTCGTTGGTACCGCGCACATCGCCAAAGGCAACCAGATCTTTCTTGTTCAGGAACAGAACGGCCTCGCCCTCAACGGCCTCATCGCCGCCGTAGTTTAGCGTCAGATCGCGCAGGGTTTTCTCGTTGATGGTGCCTTTCTTAGTGCTGTCCAGCGTGGCGTCAATGTTGTCCACGAGCTTGCTGGCTTTAAGCGCATCGGTCACAATGACGGATGCTTTCTTGCGCAAGCTGAGCAGGGCCTGGGCGCGGCACTTGGCGAAGTAGTTCACGGGGGTCTGCTTCTTGGCCTGCTTGCTGATCTGGCTGAGGACGGCCTCCGACTTGGGCGTGATGTCGATGTAGTCATAGGTGGCCTCTTTGGTGGTGGCAGCAGCACCCTCGGTCTGATCGGCGGCGGCGTCGGCATCCTGCTTGACGTAGGGGATGCGGTCGGTGGACATGCCGGAGCAGTCATCGACCCACACCATATCAATGATGCTGGAGACGCCAACGCCAACGCGGTCCTGAATCTCGGTATTGACCTCGGTGGGGGTTGCCAGCTTACCGCCGCTCACCAGGACGGCGCGGGTCTCCTCCACGCCCAGGACGGCGCGGCGGTTCTCTTTGAACTGCTGGGCGCGGGTCTGGGCATCGGGGTTGGCGGTGGGGTTGTCCTGGGGCGCACCGGCACCGTCCGCAACCTTGGCGGCAATGCCGAGGCGGCGCTGCTCGGTCTCATACTGCGCGATGCGCTGGCTGATCTCATCGGCCTCGGCCTCCAGGGCGTCCAGGTCGGCACCCTCGGCGTTGACCTCGGTGCGGATTTCAGCTGCGCGGGCGCGCAGCTCCGCAATGGTCATTTCACTGGTTTTCTTTTTCATGGTTCACACTCCCAAAAGTTTCAGTTTGATTTTTGTTGCGGTATCCGCCCTTTGCAGTCTCTCCGCTTTAATTCTCTCGATCTCTCCGTCAAGGAATTTTCGGGCGCTGATCGATGTAGCATCGTTGGCCGGTAGGCTCACGGCGCTCACATCGTACAGTTTCTTGATCTTGGTGATCGTGCGGTTCACGGTCACGGTGTTGTTTTCCAAATCGCGGGTGGTCTCACGCTTATCCTCGGCCACGGTAAAGCCAAACGACATCTTATCGGTGTAGCCGCCCTTGATTTCGGCAAACAGCTGCCGCCCAATCTCGGTGCCGCCCAGATCGGCGGTCACTTTCAGCCCGGCGCTGTCAGCGGCCAGGGCCAACGTGCCGTTTTTGGTGCGGGCAAAGACGCGGCCCTCATGGTCGTACTGCATGATGACGTCATCCATGTCGCAGTCATCAAAAGCGTGCGGGTCGATCTGCTCCATGATGCAGTAGGAGGTGCCGCTGTCGCCCCTGTACTCATACAGCAAATAGGGTTGGTTGAACGTACAGGCGTAGCCCTCCACTTCCTGCTTGGAGTCCGGCGCGGCGGGGTCAGCGGTTCGGACCTCCAGCCGCATGGCGCGGTATTCCCGGCCATTGTTCAACTTTTTCAACAATTTCTCATTACTTTCCACTGGTTAGGTCGTCTCCTTTCTTTGTCACACTGCCATCACTGCCCAGCAGGTAATACTCGCCGCGTATCGTGTACGCTTGCCCCTGGCCGTTCGGCAGGGGCGGCAAGTTCCAAATTTCGCGTATCTCATCGCGGTTCATGATGCCGCGATCCGCCATCTGGGCCGATACGTTCAGTTTTTCGGTGTTGCTCATGTATTGCAGCCGGTTGGCCGTCGCCATCAGCAGCGTGCCGCCCGCGCGTTCGCGCTCGGTAAACAGCATTTTTGTGGCGACCTCGCTGAACTGGATGGAAAACGGCTCGATTTTACCCTCATAGAACGCGCTCCAGGCATCGCCGTAGGCGCGGTTTTGCAGCACATCTTCGTTGGTGCCGAAGTAGTTGAACACATTGGTGTTGATGCGCTCCATCTCATCGGCGGCCACAACATAGGGCTTGGCCTCCAGCTGCTTGATGTCCGTGTAGGTGTTGGGGGAACAGCAGAATGCCGCCGCCCTCGCCTTGCAGGTTTTCCCGGCTGAATCGCTTACGCTCTTTTTTCAAATCCTCATCGCTGGAGAAGTTGTTCATCTTGGCGGCGAAGCGGAATGTCGCACCGTTTTTGACGGCCTCGGCAATGCCCTGGTTTTGCAGATTCACCAGGTCCATCGTGGGCGTCAGCGCGTGGTTGTTCTCGCCAAAAATATCGCTCTTGTACTGGAATTTTGTCATAATGCCGCACCGCGCCATTTCAATGGCGGCAGTCTGGCCGCTGCGGAATGTATAGCGCAGCCAGGGCGCGGCCCCATACTGCACGATTTCACAGCTGGACGGCAGCACGGGGAACATGCCAACGGTCTCACCAAACTCATTGATGACCGGCACAATAAAGGCGGTGTTTTGTACCTCCAAAATTGTGCAAAGCCTGTACAGGAATTGTCCCCAGGTCTGCCACTCATTCGGCCCCTGCCGGAGCCGGGTTTGCAGTTTCGGGTTTGCGGGTCCCTGCACGGTGACGCTCAGCTTGCTGGCGTGGGTAGCCGTGGCGTGGATCGCGGCGCGCACGATCTCGCTCTCATACAGCTCGCCACCCCAGGTCAAGAAACTGGGCGTATAGCCGTCAAGCGTTGTCCAGAATCCAGACGCGAGGCTCTTGGCGGCTATCTTCCCGAAAATTGATTGAAACAGTCCCATGCTCATCACCCCGCGTTCTTTAACTGGCCGCCGATTTCGGCGCACCATTTCTGCCGCACCGTCATCCCATCCATGAGCGCGGCGCAGCCGTCAATGTGGTCGGCGGCGCTCATCTTCACAAGTTTACATCTACCGCTGTCGTTTTCGACTTTCAGCGCCGTGTTCAGCAGATGCACTTTTAACAGGTCGTTGTCTCCGATGTTGATGGTGCCGTCTTTCAGCAGCCCCTCAACCTCTCGGATCACCGGCGTCAAGTTGAACCCCTGGAATACATCATCCATGTGAAATCCGTATTGCTTCATATCCTGCACAAGATACTGTGCCGTGTATCGGTCATAGCCGACCTGCAAGGGATAAATTTTGTACTGCTCTATCAGCACCCTAAACCAGTTGTAGCAATCGTGATAGTCCACAAAATTGTCACCGCTCAGCGTGAGGATGCCGCGCTGCACATACGCCGCATAAGGCAGTCCGTCCCGCTCGGTGGCCTCTTGCAGCTTCTCGGCGGGGAGGAAGAAGTGCGCCAGCACATTCAGCTTGCCGTTTTTCTCAATGATCGCCACGCAGGCGGTCAAATCGGTTGTGCGGCTCAAGTCGATGCCGCCCACGCAATAGCAGTTTTTGAAGTTGGCCGGGTCGATGTGCGCACCGCAGGCGCGCTCCACAACATCGGCGGACAACCAGGCAAGGCTGGAGTTTTGCTTGACGTTGCAGTATTTTGTCAAAAACTCGGCCCGTTTGGACAAACTTCCCTCGGCAATGGCGATTTCTTCCAGCAGATAGCTGACGCTGATACTCACGCCCAGATTGGGGTTGGCTTTAGCCAATTCGTTAATATCGCTCCACTTGGCAGGATCGTCGATCATGTACAGAAACGGCGCAAGGCGCGTTTCTCTGGAATCGCCCAGCAGGAACCGAGTGGCGCGCTTTATCAGTTCATCATAAATGCCCTCGTTCACATAGCCCGCCGTGCTGATCGCCAGCAGCATGGGCTGTGTGCGCGCGCCAAAGCTCGACTTGATGACCTCGTAGAATTTCAGCCCAGCATCACCGGGCCAGCTGGCGACCTCATCGGCCACGCACAGGCTGACGTTGAGACCGTCCGACTTTTTTGCGGAAAACGCCAGCGGCTTGGCGCTCGTGTTGCTGTTTGCAATGTAGATGTCTGTGCGCCGTTTCTTGCTCAGCTGGCTCAGCTCTGGGTCCTTGCTGAGCATCTGATAATAGGCATCGTAGCACAGCCCCGCTTGCTCCAGCTTAGGCGCGGCAAAGTAGATGCGCCCGCCATACTCACCGTCCAAAAAACTGCAATAGGCAGCAATGGCGGCGGCCAGCAGCGTCTTGCCGTTTTTCCGGGCGATAATAACGACGACCTCACGGAATTGGCGGTGATCTGTGTCATCCACCACGCCGAACAGCACCGACAAAAGCGCCTTTTGCCATAGCTCCAGCACAATCAGCTGGGGAGCCAGCGCACCCTCATGGTGTCGGCAGAAATTCTCCACAAAACGGATCGCTTTCTGCGCTTTTTTGGGGTCAAAGTGAAACAGCCCTTTTTCCAGACCATCCACAACATACTTGTACCAGACCTTGATCCAGCGGCCCACGATGATGGTGCCGTCCGTGATTTTCTGGTAATACTCGTAGATGTAATTATTCACGGGCCAGCTGCTCCAGTCTGCTCTCACGCTTTTCCGGGGGCAGCAGCTTGCCCAGGCGCTCGGTCACGGTGTTGTAGTTCTTGATGAGGCTGTTGTAGGCTTGCAGATCGGCGCTGGCTTTTTTGCCGTACTGGTTCGCGCCGTTCATGTACTCCTCGCTGCACCCGTCGGCGTTGATGGATTTTTGCAGATCGTCGAGTGTGATTTTCATAAATGCCGCGTTCTGGATCAGCGGCTCCACAATCGCCATCTGATTTTTAGGCAGGTCGGCGTAGTGCGCCATGATCCTGTTGTACTCCTCTTGAATCAGCGTAGTTTTTGCTTTTCTCCCCACAACAACACCCCCTTTACACTCTTTTCAGTGCTTTTCCTAACTTTGGGGCCCGGTCTACCACACCCCCGCTCGTTTTTTCGACCGGGGGGAGGTCACCACCTCGACGTCACTCGCCCCGCCGGGTCTACACGGTATCTACGCCGCGCGCCGTGGCGCTTTGCGTGACAGTCACGGCACAGCAGCCTCAGGTTGGACCATGACAGTGAGACCGCCGGATCGTTAATGTTGTCCGGCGTCAGCTCGACTATGTGATGCACAATCTCACCGGGGCGATACAGCCCCTTAGCCAGACAATCCTCACACAATCCGCCCACACTGGCGGCGTACCCATCGCGGCAGCGCTGCCACGCTTTGCTCTTGTAAAACGCTTTGGCGAACTCCCGCATACTGTTTGCGTGTCCAGTGTGGACACGCGCTGCACCTCCACCCGCCGGGGCGTAAAATTATCATAGATGCCCAGCGGTGCGAGACGGAGTTTCTTTTGTCTCGGTGTAGGTGAGGCTCTCCCGCCCGCCGGGCATGACGGTCTATTGCCGTCCGTCATCCGCTGAGTTTAACCACATCAACGGCACTGCGTACCCGCACACAGGTCTTGCACCTGTCAAGGTTCATCCCGCCGGGGAACTGGGCGGGCGACTGTGCGGTATGTTGCCGGTCTTTCCCGACTGCTAGCTGTGAAATAGGAGATTAACTATGGCCAGGCTGGCGGAATCGAACCGCCGGGCGTACCCGTAACCCTGCAACCTTGCAACCCAGTTATAAAAAAAATAGCCGCCCCGATGTGGGGCGACTATCCGCTTAGGAGGATTATACAAACGAGCAAACCGTCGAGCATCAAGCCCCTACCTGCCCGACACCCTCAGCTTAACACACTGGGGGCGGAACTAGGCGGAACTAATTTTATAATTTTGAAAATTGCCCGCCGATGGAGCTTGCGCACATAGCGCTCAGTGATCCTCATGCGCGCCGCGATCTGGCGGTTGGTGCGCCCGTCGATGTAGCGCATCTGTAAGACCTCACGCTCCAGGGCATCCTCCAGCTGAGCAATGGCGCTACTCAATCTCCCACCCTGGCGGCCTCGCCGCCGTCAGCCGGGCGGCCAGCTTCTCGCGCCGGGTGGTTG
>ENA-OQED01000166-OQED01000166.1-human-gut-metagenome-genome-assembly--contig:-NODE-166-length-26676-cov-3.453689_pt1 | contig 26676 bp, 28 predicted proteins | sample MGYA00242790_ERZ504625 | MGnify/ENA primary metagenome ERZ504625 (study PRJEB26092, sample SAMD00036345) | human gut metagenome | host: Homo sapiens | study: EMG produced TPA metagenomics assembly of...
ACCAAAAAGAGACTGAAAAGTCTTGAAAATACTGACTTTTAGCCTCTTTAATACAGAAAAATCCTCGGCAAAAAGCCGAGGACTTTGTCTACAGTCTGATGCAACTGAGATATCTCAGTTGCATTTTATTATTTCCCGATAACTATCATTTGCTGTTGTATGTAATATAGTATACCGGTAACTATTATTTGCTGTTGTATGTAATAAAGTCTACCGCCATCTCTATCTGCTCCTCGAAAGCCACATCAGGTGTACCGTCCCCTTTTTGCAGACCATAGCTTCCAAAATAAGAATGGCACCCGCCATCAATGACATACTCATAAGTATCCTCCGGCAGGTTTGAGCGGTATTTGCGGTATTTGTCCATATCAAGCACACCATCCTCTGAGCCATACACACTAAAAACCCTCAGATCTGAATCCGACAGGTCAGCGGTAGAATATGCTGCAAAAAGATATAGTCCGTCAAACTCATCTACATGCTTTGACACATATTCTGCAGCCATGGCTCCGCCTAAGGAGTGGCCTCCCATGTACCATTCCTGTATGGATGGATATATTTCCTTGTATTTTTCAATGATACCGTCTGCTGCATTCTGGTCCAATACTGCGAGGTTGCCCGGCATATGTACAAGTATGCACACGAAATTATTCTTTGCAAGCTCATGCATCAGCGGCGCATACGCCGTATACTGCACCCTGCCTCCCGGATAAAAAATCAATGCCTTTGTGGCTTTTTCCTTATCCTGCGGTGCAAAGGTTATCGTATAATTCTTATGCCTTAAGTCGTACTGGGTGGCCTGTATACGCTTGTCCTTCTTTTCAATAGTAACAGAAACCTCTCTGTCTGAATCGATTGCAGCCTCCGCAATTGAATCTGCGCGATAATAATTTCCCACATAACAATTTACGGCAATACCGCCAATTGCCATGACTGCAATTGCCACAAGCAGTATTCTATACACAGCCGGAATGCGGGATTTTTTAGTTTTAAACATTAAAGCAGCTTCCTCCTACAAACTCACGAAGCAGTGAATTGTTTGGTATGCCGTCAGCCGGCATCGGAAGAAAGTAGTCTAAGAGCTTAAGCAGCCTCTTTGCCTCGAGATACTCCGGGCAGTCTCTTTCTATGCCAAAAAGCAACGGCTCCGCATACACCTTGAGTACCGCAAGCTCATACACAAGTGCAGAGTTGAACATCACATCCGCCTGTTCCTGGAAAGGAAAGATATTCTCCCTTTCACCCTTTCTGACAGACGGCCACATAGCGATTGTCTCCATGGCATTGGTACCTCGTGTACGCGCATCACGCACAATCCGGCGTATAAGTCTTTCATCTGTGGTGGAAAGAGGATTGTGCTCGTCAATATTGAGCTGTGTAAGCGCTGAAATATAGATTTTGAACTTGTGCTCAGGCGGGATAAGCTGTGAAAGCCTTTCATTTAGTCCATGGATTCCTTCTATGACAAGTATATCATCAGCTCCCAGTGTCAGCTTTCTTCCGCGGTACTCTCTCTTTCCTGTCTTGAAATTGAAGGAAGGCATATCAACAGCCTCTCCTTTAAGAAGCCTGTTCATATCCTCATTGAACAGCTTTACATCAATAGATTCAAGGCACTCAAAATCAAAGCTTCCGTCCGGATGCTTCGGGCAAAACTCCCTGTCCACATAGTAGTCATCCAGACTTAACGGATGTGGCTTTCTGCCCTTTGCGATAAGCTGGATTGACAGTCTGTTGGCAAACGATGTCTTGCCTGATGATGAAGGCCCTGCTATCATGATAAATTTCTTTTTGTCGTCCGAAGCAATCTGCGCTGCAAGATTTCCTATCTTCTGCTCCATCAGTGCCTCCTGAAGCAGCATGATTTCCTGTCCCCTGCCTGCTGCAATCGCATCATTTAGTGAGCCTATCGTGCCTATTCCAAGCATCTTGCTCCATTCCCTGGAATCATCCAGCGTGTGAAACAGCTTATTTGATGTCACAAGCGGCTCAACGCTCCTGCTGTGAGCACCCGGAAAAAGAAGCACAAAGCCACTCTCATACGGCACTATATCAAAGTATTTGAGCATGCCTGTCGAGGGTGCCATAAATCCGTAGAAATAATCCACCACCCCATCCAGCTCATAAAGATTGACTCTGGAGCTTCTCCTGTAGTGCAATAACCTCTCCTTATCATGCAGCCCTTTTTCCTTGAAAAGCTGCTCCGCATACTGTGTTTTTGCACTGTGCTTGGTAATTGGGAGGTCTTTTTCCACAAATGAGTACATGCTGCATACTATCCTGTCGATATCATGCTCTGTCACGCTTTTCTCACTGTTTTCTCTGCTGCCTTGTAAGTCTGTATCTTCATTATATTTTTCCTGTTGGCTGTCTGCACACTCCACTGCTTTCTCAAGCTGACAATAATAGCCTTCTCCGAGCGAATGCATCACATGAAGCTGTGTCATGCTGCCATATACATCGTATATAGCCCTCTGCAAAAGCAGCACAACACTTCTTCTGTATGTACGCCTGCCATCCCTGTCAGCTGTCGTCACAAAGCTAAGCTCACAGTCACTTTTTATTTTCTTATTCAGTTCACGAAGCCTGCCGTTTACAATTCCAAGGATTATGTCATCCTCATAATAATCCTTGAATCTGTCCGCTACGGCTTCTAAAGTATCACTTTCTGATGCTGTCACTGCCATGACCTGTCCATCCGGCAAGGTCACCTTCACACTATATTCCTGCATTTCTTATTGCCCCCATAGTCGAATATGCTGCCTCATTGTACGCCATCATCTCGTTTATCTGCTCGATTCTGTCCATGATGGAATCACTCATCTCCTGTGTCCTTAGCTGCTGCATGATGGCAGCCAGCTTGTGGTGTTCCCTGACAAGGAACTTCCGAAGCACCGGATTACCGTTTTTGATAAGTACAGGTCCGTACAAATCGCATACAGTAACCGTCGTCTCGTCCATATTGTCCCATGCGGAATTGTCCGCACACGGCACACATCTGAACATCGGATAGTATTTTCCGTCCTCCAAAATCATATCCTCATCAACTATCTTATAGCCTGTGTTCCTTACATATTCACGGACTTTGCTCACTTCCGACTGTGGCTGCAGAATCAGCTCCTTTGCCGACCTGCACACTGTCTCCCCTGCGGTTAAAATGTGAATAACAAGCTCTCCTCCCATTCCTGCTATGACAATAGAGTCAACCTCTCCGTCGTGTATCGCTTCAAGCCCATTGGAAAGCCTTGTGGTAATCTTCTCTGTCAGACCGTTTGCCCTTATATGCTCATTGGCGCGCTCAAGCGGTCCCTTATTTATATCAACAGCAATTGCCTTCGGTATTATATTACCCTGCACCAGGGCAATAGGCACATAGCCATGGTCGGTTCCCACATCACACAGCGTGTAGCCGGCCGTGACCATTGATGCCACTGCCTTCATTCTTCTGGATAGCCTAATCATCTTACTCTAAGTAGTCCTTAAGCTTTCTACTTCTGCTTGGATGACGAAGCTTTCTTAGCGCCTTTGCCTCAATCTGGCGGATACGCTCACGAGTGACGTTGAACTCCTTACCTACCTCTTCAAGGGTTCTGGCTCTGCCGTCCTCTAAGCCAAAGCGGAGTGTGAGTACCTTCTGCTCTCTCTCTGTAAGAGTGCCAAGCACCTCCTCAAGCTGCTCCTTAAGAAGTGTGAATGCTGCCGCATCAGCAGGAACCGGTACATTATCATCCTTGATGAAATCACCAAGATGTGAATCCTCCTCCTCACCGATTGGAGTCTCAAGTGAAACAGGCTCCTGTGATATCTTGAGTATCTCACGCACACGCTCTACCGGCATGTTCATCTCCTTGGCAATTTCCTCCGGTGAAGGCTCTCTGCCAAGCTCCTGAAGGAGCTGTCTTGACACACGGATGAGCTTGTTGATTGTCTCAACCATATGCACAGGAATACGGATTGTTCTGGCCTGATCGGCTATGGCTCTTGTGATAGCCTGGCGAATCCACCATGTGGCATATGTAGAGAATTTGTAGCCCTTCTTGTAGTCGAACTTCTCAACTGCCTTGATGAGACCTAAGTTTCCCTCCTGAATCAGGTCAAGGAAAAGCATTCCTCTTCCCACATATCTCTTTGCGATGCTGACAACAAGACGCAGGTTTGCTTCTGCAAGACGCTTTTTGGCATCTGCTCCCTTGTCCACATCCCTCTGCAGAGTCTTTATTTCTTGCTTTATCTCAGCCTTTTCCTCTTCCGATGCACCATCAAGGCGGCCCTTTAGTACATTAATCTTCTCGGTTGCTACCGCTCCGTCCTCCATATTCTGGGCGAGCTCAATCTCCTCATCTGCTGAGAGAAGAGGTACCTTACCTATTTCCTTAAGATACATACGGACAGGATCCTCGACGCTGACTCCCTCCGGTACTGAGAGGTCAATCTTTTCAACCTCTACCTCATCCTCATCATCGAGTATGATATCATCATCCACGTCATCATCATTGCTGATTTTAAGCACGTCTATACCGTTTTGCTCGAGATAATCTATTACCATCTCAAACTTCTCCGGATCCAGATTTAAGTCCTTGAAAAAATCTGCAATTTCCTGATATTCGAGCATATTCTTTTTCTTTTTCCAAGCTCAAGAATCTCAATAGCTTCTGCTGGAAATTCAGTCTCTGCTCCTGCTCCTGTGCCATGTCTTTTTGTTCCTTTTTCTTTGCCATTTTATTTTCCTCTTTATTCTGGTATTTTTTGCAATTCTTCGAGTGCACGCTTATCCTCAATAATCCTCATCATGCCCTCCATATCTGTAGGTGCCAGATGCTTTGAGCGATAGTCTATGCTGTTTTGCTTGATACGGACAACGGTTTCCCTGAGTGCGGTTGCCTTGTCATTTTTGCCCTCCACCTGATGGATTGTGGCATTGAAAAGCCCTGCCACCTCGCGCTGTTCGTCCTCATCGGTAAACATGCTTACTATCCTGGCCGGATTTACTGTATGCGTGGTCTCGTACTGTGAAAAAACCTCCTTAGCCACCTTGTGGTACAGCTCTTCGGTAAAGTCATCTGCACTGATACGCCCCTTTATCCTGTCAAAAAGTGAATTATCCTCTATGAGCCATGTGAGGAGAAGCTTCTGCGACTGCTTCATGCCATCCTCCTTTTTATTTTTCTCATTGATTCCACTTTTAAGCTTTGTCTGGGGCTTTACGATACCGCCCTTCATTGCCATACTGTTTACGAGCTTTCTTAAGTCGTCGTATGGTATGCTGTACTCTCTGGACACTGCCTGCGTATAGTTTGTCCGCTCAAGCTCCTCGGTAAAACCAAGCAGCTTCTTTGCGATTTCATTATAAAATGCGGTTTTTGACTCGGGATCGTCCATATCATAGCCTGCCTGCATGATACGTATCTGAAACATAAAGCTGTTTTCAGCCTTTTTGATACGCTCCTCATACTCCTGTGCACCAAGCGCCTTGATAAACTCATCCGGGTCCTTGTACGGCCGCATGTTAATGACCTTTGTTGTGATGCCTACCTCCTTGAGTATCGGAATCGCACGCAGCGCTGCCTTTACCCCGGCGCCATCACTGTCATATGTCAGATACACCTCATTGGTGTATCTCTTTAATAGTGAGGCATGTCCGCTCGTGAGCGCCGTGCCAAGCGACGCCACCGCATTGTCAAAGCCCGCCTGATGCAGTGCTATGACATCCATGTAGCCCTCACACAAAAGGAGCTGGTTTTTCCTCGTGCTCCTTGCTATATTAAGTCCGTAAAGATTACGGCTCTTATCAAATATCTTTGTCTCCGGAGAGTTTAAATACTTTGGCTCTCCGTCACCCATCACTCGGCCTCCAAAGCCTATGACGCGGTTGTGCACATCCATAATCGGAAACATCGCACGATTCCAGAACTTATCGTGCCCGCCTCTGACCTCATCTATCGTCACAAGGCCTGTCTCCTTAAGTATCTCATCATCATAGCCCTTGCTGCGCAGATACTTGTACAGATCATCACTGTACTGGTCCGAGTAACCAAGCCCGAACTTCTGCATTGTCTCATCGGACAGCTCTCTCTTTTTGAAATACTCATGCGCCCTTTGTCCTCTCGGTCCACGAAGCAGCATATAAAAATACTTTGCAGCCTCTTTATTTATCTCAAGCAGCTGTGTACGCCTGTCTGCCTCCCTCCTTTGTGCTGAGGTCATCTCCTGCTTGGGAAGCTCAATTCCCACACGGTCTGCAAGCTCCTGCATGGCCTCAGGGAAGGTAAAGTTCTCATACTGCATGAGAAATGTAAATACATTGCCTCCGGCTCCACAGCCGAAGCAATAGTACATCTGCTTATTCGGTGAGACTGAAAAGGATCCTGTCTTTTCGTTATGGAATGGGCATAATCCAAAATAGGTACTTCCCTTTTTCTGAAGATGCACGTAGCTTCCTATAACATCGACTATGTCATTTCGCGAACGTACCTCCTCTATAAGCTCATCAGAGTAGTACGGCATTTTATCATCCCCTTACTGTTCTTCTTTGTTGTCGCCCGGTGAGCGCGTCTGCAGTGCGGCACTTAGCTCTTACAACCGGCTAACGCTACGCTGCTAAGAGTCTGTACGAATTATCAGTAACCATCTATTTCCCAGGCTACCGGTACGAAATACTCGTGGAACTTCGTGGTGGCATACTGGTCTGTCATGCCTGATATATAGTCGCATATGATGCGCCCCTTGTCATCCCCCTGCCCTAGCATGGCGAGGTATTTCTGCGGCAGCTCCTCTATATGCTCCATATAATAGAAATAAAGCTGCTTGAGCATCGCCTTGGCCTTTTTCTCCTCGCTTTTTGCGACGGGATTGTTATAGAGGTTTGCGAACATGAATTTACGCAAATCCTGCATTGCCTGCGCAGACTCTTTTGACATGCATATATCGTCCTTTCCCATGCTGTTTGTGATGATATTGTGCACCATATGATTGAGCCTGGCCTTGGTGCTGTGTCCAAGCGTGTTTCTTATCTCAAGCGGTATATCATCCTCGCACAGAAGCTGTGCGCGGATTGCATCATCAAAGTCTGAATTTATGTAGGCTATCTTGTCTGAAAGCCTGACTATTTTGCCCTCTAAGGTGTGTGGCATGAGCGAGGTCTGGTGATTTAGCATACCATCTCTGACCTCCCATGTCAGATTGAGTCCTGCTCCGTCCTTTTCAAGCTTCTCCACTATGCGCACACTCTGCTCATTATGCTTAAAGCCACCCTCGTAAATCTCATTGAGGATGCGCTCACCCGCATGTCCAAACGGTGTATGCCCCAGGTCGTGTCCCAGTGCTATAGCCTCCACCAGATCCTCATTCAGTCTCAGTGCCTTGGCTATTGTCCTGGCATTCTGCGACACCTCAAGCGTATGCGACATACGTGTGCGGTAATGGTCGCCCTTTGGCGTAAGAAACACCTGTGTCTTATTTTTCAGACGCCTGAATGCCTTGCTATGCAGTATCCGGTCCCTGTCCCGCTGAAAAACAGGCCTGATATCGCACTGCGGCTCATCATAGTCCCTGCCTCTTGAGTTGATGCTCAGGCATGCGAACGGACTAAGTATTTCCTGCTCACGTTTTTCTATCTGCTCGCGAATAGTCATTTATCTGCCTCCTCGCTGTCACAGTCGTTATGTTCTGCTGCTATTCACACACAAATGTAACAAATAGCGTTACATTCCACTAATAGTGCTCTACACTAGTTATTATTCGACGTGATTTTTAAAAATCCTTTTTTTATTTCTTTTTACTTTAATTTTCTTTCGGCAAAAATTAAATGCTATATCAATTACCGCCGAGCACATGGCGCAGCATCTGAAGCTGTCCGCCTGTGATTTCATTGTCGTAGCTGCCATAGTAAAATTTATCGTCTTTTGCCAGTATGCAGCCCACCCAGGTACCCACATGACTGTCACTCTCTATGGCATCCTTCATGGATTTGTAGCCTCTATTGTAAAATAGGCATCATAGCCCTTGAAGTCCGCCGGATTTATTTTCACTGCGCCAAAGGTATCCTCAAGACTTTTTATGAACTCCTCATCGCACTCCGTATAGCCTGTGACATCCTTGCTGTAGCGCGACTCTGACTGCCACTCCTCATCCCACATGAGAAAAACGCTGCAATCCTTCCATGAATTGCTTTTTTCAACTACAGACAGCTTCTTGTATGAATTTGATGCGTTGCCCGCCATCTGTAAATATGTATCGTCACCGTTCTTATTCATATATAAGAGGTTTGATGCTGCAACCTCATAGTACCTGCTGCTATAGTCCTGATCCTTGTATACAATATAGCCAAGCGGACTGCCAGTCCCTGCATAGTCAAGCTCTATGGTTATCGGAATATACACCTGACTGTCATAAACCATAGGCCCAAGCCTGTCATCATTTGTGATACAGCTTGCGACCTTTTCATACTCAGCCGGCTCGTTTGAAGGCGACATGAAATATGTGTAAACAACAATAATTGCAATGACAACAACCGGCACAATGACTATTACAGCTTTTAATGTTTTCCTTCGAACCCTGCGTCTGTGAATGCGCACTTTCCTGTCTGCATGCTCATCGCAATACCTGTATTTTACCAGTCTGTATACAACGAAAAGCTCCAGCACAAGCAAAAGCATAGCAAAGACCATCATACAGCCGGCCTGCCACATCACCTTGTGATTGACAAATTTCTTATCTATAAACCTAAGCGGTATGAGTATTATCGTCCAAAAAAGCGTATTTCCCAACACATACCGTGCATATATTTTCCTGTTTTTTATTACGATAAGCGGAAAAAGTGAAACAATCACTGTCAGCATGAGCACAATTGCAAAAAAATATCCCCATATCTCTGACAGGGTTGAGCCGTACAGTGCCTTAAAATACTGCGCCGGACCAAGCTTTTTGATATTGCCCCAGCCTGAGTATTTTGAGATAAAGAGCACTACCGTGCCGATAAACCATGTCAGTATATAGATGCCCATGTAGCATGCCATATTTTTCCTTGCAAAGCTGCCATATCTCATAGCGGAATATGACACAAGCACCCCTGCAAGCACAGGAAATCCGCCCACTCTGCCAATCAAAAGATTTACATACTCCATAACAGCAAAGGACAAAACAAACACACATATTACATTAATATAAGATAGATTCAATCTCTTCACGCTGCAATCCCATCTCCAATATAATAATCAAATTCCTGTGACAGCTGTACCCCTCAGTGTGGCAGGCAACGGTTACAGACCATTAATAGCCAATAGGCTTTCAAAATTATCTGCACAAAATAAAATAGGAAGCCGTTCACCGACTTCCCTGTTAATGCAGGAGATGGGACTTGAACCCACACGATATTGCTACCACAGGCACCTGAAGCCTGCGCGTCTGCCAATTCCGCCACTCCTGCGAACAAGCATTATTCTACCAAAAAGTTTAGAATAATGCAAGCATAAATTTAAAAAACTATACGAAATGTACGAAAAACTATAAATCTGTTACTACACCAGCTTTGATATATCTAAAACCAGTGCATCAACCTCCTCCTGTTTTGTGGCCCAGCTGGTGCAGAATCGTACTACAGTGCCATCCTTCTCTCTTCCCATCTCTTCAAAATAGTACTTCTCGGCAAGTGTCTTCTTCTGCTCATCCGATAAAATCACAAACTGCTGATTTGTAAAGCTCTCAACCCAAAACGGTATCTTTTTCTGTTCAAAAGCACCTTTAATCTGCATGGCAAGCTCATCAGCACGCTTTGTCTTTTCAAAATAACCGCCATTCTCAAGCATAATGGCAAACTGCAAGCCCATCAGCCAGCCCTTTGCAAGCACTGCACCGTTTTGCTTCATATAAGCCTTAAAACGATACTTGATATCCTCAGCATTTATAACCAGCGCTTCGCCAAAGAGCGCACCACACTTTGTGCCACCGATATAAAAAACATCCGAAAGCATGGCAAAATCACAAAGTGTAAGGTCATTTTTATCTGAGCCCAGTCCATATCCCATTCTCGCACCATCAACAAACAGGTACATGCCGTATTTCTTGCAGACAGCACTGATATCGCAAAGCTCTCTTTTCGTGTAAAGAGTACCCTGCTCAGTCGGAAATGAAATATAAACCATCTTTGGCTCTGTCAGATACTCAGGCTTTGCATTGTCATAATACTCTGCGGCACACGCCTCAATCTGCGCAGCACTGATTTTACCATCCGTGTTAGGAAGCGCAAGAATCTTATGACCTGTATTCTCAATAGAAGCGGCCTCGTGGCAATTGATATGTCCCGTATCCGCTGCAATCACGCTCTGCACCGGTGAAAGCGCCGCCGCAACCACAACATAATTGGCCTGTGTCGCACCCGGAATAAATTTAATCATGGAATCATCTCTGCCAATAAGCCCCTTAATAATCTGCTCAGCCTTATCGCACCACTCATCCTCACCATATCCCGGATAGCTGGTTGTATTTGTATCCGCCAGTGCCTTCAAAATGCAATCAAATGCACCGCGGTTATAATCGTTATTAAATCTAATCATAAAAATCCTACCTTTCCTGTCTTATCATTATAGAGAGCCTGCCCTGCAACAACCGGAGCCTTGCGGAAGATGGGTTGCAAGACGTCCGGGGGACGTCTGTCCTGCAACGACCGAAGCGGAGCGGAGACCTTGGACCCATGGGGACAAGGTCCGCTTCCGCTTCTAAAATTAAAAAGGGCTAAGCCCTAAGGCTTAACCCTTTTTAGTTTTATAATGCGGAAGATGGGACTTGAACCCACACGATTGCAATAATCACAAGATCCTTAGTCTTGCTCGTCTGCCAGTTCCGACACTTCCGCATGTATTTTGTTTTCGCCGCTTGTCTCACGCGACTCGTATATAATATCAGATTGTTTTCAAAAATGCAAGCACTTTTTTCAAAAAAATCATATTTTTTTACAGACTCTTTTCATAGCACAAAAACGGCTGCCCAAACAGGCTGCATTCACCCACTGTATCAAATCCAAACACTGCATACGAGCGCAGAGCCTTCACATTGAGCTTGTTGACTAAAAAATGCACACTTTTGTATTCTCTCCTTGCGAGCTCTTCCATCCCAAATACCAGCATTTGTCTCGCAATTTTCTGATTCTGAAAATCCGGATGAACCGCAAGTCTTGAAAGCTCAGCCCCGGGTGCCAGCTTATGGCTCCAGCAATCAAGCCTCTCCACCTGTGGATCATCATCAATTGAAATCGCTGCGATAATTCTGTCCTCTTTTCTTACGGCATCAGCATTAATCTCCTGCCCATCAATCATTACAAACAAAGATTCTCTACCAAGATCAAACTCAATCTCCTTCATTCCCGGATAAGAATCGTCCCATGGACAAAACTCCCTGCCTAGCTGTATCTTATACAATTTTAAATTTCTTCTTTATTTTCTTCTGTAGCTGCTACTATTTTTCTCATTCTGTTTCTCATTTCCAACTAAATATAATGAACAAGGGGATTCAACCTTGCAAGCTTGAAGTTTGTACTCTAATGAACATGAAACTACCTTCTTATAAATGAAAAATCATATACATTTCTGAACTTTTGCGTTACTCTCTGATTGTGTGTATAACAATTATAATCACTAAAACCATCCAATACACATCCGAAAAACATCCAAAAAAGAATAACAATCCCCATACAAGAATAATTATGCCAAACATCAAATTATGCCATAATAAAAGAATTCTACTGCATGTAATGTTATAAAAACAGACAGATAATCTACTACCCATTTCTATGCTCATTTAGCAACAATATATTCCATTTCTTCGTTTTTAGAAAGAATATCTAAAAGCCTGAACACCGGTCCTGTCGGATGAGTTCTACCACCTTCCCATGCTTCCACTGTTTTAATTGAAACCCCCATATATGAAGCAAATACACTTTGAGTCATCCCCGCCTTTGTCCTAATATCACGTATTTCTTTTCCACTATACTCTTTGACCGGCAAAATCATATATGTTTTTACTCTCCCCGCTCCATATCCTTTCTCATAAGCTATAGCTTCCTCGAGTCCTTCTTTTAAATCCTCAAATAATGAGCTCATAGAAATCACCTCCTATTTTTAGCAGCTTCCTCTCTCAACGATTTAACTAATTTCTTTAAAACGCTTTTTTCTTCCTCTGTAAGATTTTCCTGACTCTTTTTTTGGAATGCTGTAATCAGATATATTACTTCATACTCCGCAAAATCAGTATAACAAACTCGTACGCTACCACTTTTACCTCTATTCTGGAGTGGAAATCTGACCTTGCGAATTCCACCAGTTCCTTCCATTATAGGTCCTGACACAGGATCTTTAAGTAACATTATCTGAAGCGCTCGTAATTCATCCTCACCTAATCCAATCTCTTTCCATCTTTTTGAAAACAACGGAACCTCTATAAAAGTTCTTGTCATTTGTAATTTTCCCTTCTCTTTTTAACCATATTACACCCTATATTATAGGGTGTCAACACAATTCATCTTTATAAAACATAATTTTATCAATTTTCTTTATTGTCGACTGTATTTTACTGCTTTCACGACTGTCTCAATGCAATTAATTGTTAATGCCAAAATGATGATTGAGAGAAATACCTTATTATAGTGTATAAAAACATGTGAAATACCTTCTGCATCCGTTCCAAGTAACTGCTCAATACCATCAAAAAATCCACTATTCATAATCCTATCATTTAACAGCCAAATGCTTGTTAATACTCCATCAATAATATTGGTAATAATGGTAACAAGCATCACTCTTTTGGTATAGCTGCCATCAATAAGTCTCACACTGTCCCTTGTAACACCCAAAATTCCAAATGCAAGAATGAAATACCATGTTTGTCTGATATATTCTAAATTAAAAAGTGGTTCATACACACCTACCCCATTTTTTACAAATGCAATGCATAAAATCTGTGGGCATACAAGAAATACAAGAGTGAAGATAACCGAAAAAACAATTCCTACAATCGCATCTACTTTTGAAATCCTATTAGACTTTTGTGGAACAGGAGGCAAATTATCTATTCCATCATTTAACCCATCCACCTTAATTCCTTTTTTATAAAAGAATGCAAATAATAATGTCACAAATGCAAATCCTGTCAATATACCGCCAAAAATCCCACCGATGGTTCTATAGATAGCTATATACCAGATTGTATGCGATGTTAATGCTGCCATAATTTGGGCAAGTAACATTCCTCCACTGATGCACACTGTCACAATTTTCAATACATACACATATAAACTGTAATACGGCTGTCCAATCAAACAATCCTGTGTTTCACCTTTATATTTCGAAGCTAACTCATTCGGGGTTCCCAGTTCCGTTAAAACAACTTTGATATCACGCTCCGTTGGAGTAACATCCTCACATCGTTCCTCCAACATATCTTGTATGATCGTCTCTAATTCCGCCGCCACGTCTTTTTTCATGGCGGATTTCATATGTTTTGTAACTGCATAAATGTATCTGTCGATCAAATCATTTTTTACCATTTATTCTTCCTCCATTAAAACATTGATTGACTGTGAAAATTTTTTCCAGTGTTCTTTAATTTTTTTATAAACCAGCTTCCCATCTTCTGTGATGATATAATATTTTCTTGGCTTCGTTGCCTCAGTTTCCCATTCACTTTTTAGCAGACCTTGACTCTCTAGTCTTCTCAGTAAAGGATATAATGTATTGCCTTCTATCGAAATACCTTTTCCTTCTAATTCCTTTACCAATGAATATCCATACATTGGTTTATTTAGTTGTGCTAACACTACCATGATGAGTGTGCCCCGTCTGAATTCTAAAATTAATCCTGAAACAATTTCATCACAATTCATCAAATCTCCTCCCTAGTATCCTTTATTTAAATCCACTGTGTTTATTGCACTGTATTGTGTGTTGCACACTATGTGTTTAACATAGTATACTGTGTATCACACATCATGTCAACAAGTTTATCCTTTGCATTTTAATTTTTGCATATTATACCCTATATTATAGGGTGTCAACACAATTCATGTCCTCCTTACATTTAATACAATAACGCTGAAAAAATGTGGTGTCAGTGACGGGAATAGCCAAGGATTTTGATATGTGATTAGCGATAGTGTAGATAAAACAAAAAGGACAGTGTCCTCTCAACACTGTCCTCCCTAATTTACATGATTGAATTTTCATAATCTTGTAATTCGTGATATATACCTTCTATGATGACCCTACTTCCAGCCACTCTATAAACCAATAAATATCTATGCTTTGCAAAACTTATTTATCATATTGCTTTTCTGCCAACTCTGAAAGTTCTACATCAAACTTCTCATTTTCTTATTTCACCAGCATCTCATATGTAACCCCATACTTCTGCGCAATCTCGCTTGCATAAGATTTCCCTTCCGGAGGCGCCACTTCAATCTGATAGGAGCGCTCTGTCCCCTTCATGTGCACAATCATGGAAAACGCTTTCCCATCTGTGTGCTCTGCCTTCTGCTGTTCTTCATTCATTTCCTCCACATCAAATGCCAGCTTATGCATATGTGTATTATAAATGGTCCTCATTCCCTTATGTAAAATTGCCCTGACACTGTCCTTGGCAATGTAGTATCCTTCTTCAAACGAAGTGGTAGAAAATGATTCATTCATCAAAAGCAGACTCCTGCTGTCAGCCTCCTCATAGATTGCCTTAAAACGCTTACATTCTTCCCCAAGCCTTCCTAAATCCAATGTCTTGTCCTCATCTGCCGGGAAATGGGTGTAAATACCTGTAACAGGGGAAAATGTAAATGCTTTTCCCGGAATATATATGCCACCCTGCGCCAACACAAACAACTGCCCAACAGCCTGTGTAATTGTCGTCTTTCCACCTCGGTTGGCACCCGATTTTGTCAAGTAGGGACTAACATTTTTTTATTATTTTTTCAAATATTGTTTTTCCTCTGGCAGCCATACAATTTTCTCCAACATCTTCTCATAAGGCTCATCTTCGTATGGAAGGTTCATGAAATCTAATATTTTCATTCCCGGAAACCATTGCTCACAATATACCGGAATAACATGCTCTGGCACAATACCAATGATATCCTGACCGAGCAACCTGTCAGTAATGCCCTTTGCTTCATATAGATAAACAGCTGTTCCACTATCTCGCAGAACATTATAGAACTTAATTGCTTCAATAGATCTTGACCATGACTTTCCAGCAACTGCAAGATAGTATCCATTTTCATTATGATGTACATACAATCCAACATGTGTTGAATTGCCACCTCTGCATACTTCCCATGGATGACCACCCTTGCGTTGTAAATCATTCAACCAGTCTGCAAATTCTGATGGTGATTCTCCATCTATTTCTGACAAACCATTATCCCTGCCATCCGCCATTTTGTAATACTGTTCCTTGGCGGTTAGCCCTTCTAGATGCTCATACTTATTTGCCTTGTATCCCATTGAGCAAAACTCATAAAATTTTTCTGCTGTCATCTCATCAAGATAACTTCCCACAGGTTTATTGTCATGCTGCTCTGATATATAAGATACAAATTTCTTAATCTCCGCATCTGTAATGTCTGACAGGTAAGAATCTTTTCGTTCAGGGAATATATCCCAGTAATCTTTTCTTGATATTGTACCTGTTCTCTGTCTAGCATTTAGATTATCATTCACATCCTCATTATAGGTTCCTTCCTTCATTTGAGCAATACATTTCTTAACCGCATCCTGCATCCATACAAATAGTTCTTCAACATTGTACTCATATGAAGAGTGAGCTTCCAGAATTCTGGACTGATAGATCAGCTCTCTTCCAAGAAACATTGCCCTATAATCATCCCGTTCTATTGTCACAAGATGATACCATCTTGTTTCGTCCGGATATTCATCATGCCACATTTTCTCAAACTCTTCATAATTCTCTACGACTTCTTCATCCTTTAGCCTTTTGTAGTCGTCATAATCATCTATAGTTCCACGCTCCGCTTTCAGCCACAACTCTCTTCTGTTATCCTCTCCGCAAGACTCAACAGCCTCTAATATTGCATATACCTTGTCAATAGCTTCCAATGTCTTTTTATCAAATACAAATTTTCCGTCTTTTAACACAAAAATCCAATGATTCACCTTTGGTGCCTTAATCGTTGTTTCACTCATTCTTTCCTGTCTCCTTTCCAATAATCCTGCTTGTATCGGAAAAATATTTTATAAAATCTGCTTTCCAGTATATTTCCAATACATTATTGCTATAAACCAATATCTTCTCTATCAATAACTCTTTCATTTCTTCAGTAAGCGTATCTGCATCACAAAATTTTTTTATAAGTAATTCTACCACATCTGCCGCTTTATTTTCTGAAACAGATTGCTCCTTTTTTGCCATAAGATGCGTAAGCTCTGCATCAAGTGACTGTTTTTTACCCTTATATTCCTTTGTCTTTTCAAGATAATCTTCTTTAGATATTTTACGATCAGCATACTCACTATAAATATTCTTCCATGCATTCTCAATATTTGTCAGGGTATTCTCCAAACTTTGAATCTGTTCATCAAGTGTCTTCTGCTGTGTTATATTCATATTTCTGACGACTTCGCGCATATTAAGAAACACCATACACTTCATCTTAATGTCAGCTAATACTGCTTTTTCTGCCTGGGCAACGTTCATTGTTGTAGAAACACACTTTATATCATCAGATACCACAGAATTAATCCGGCATTTTAATAACGCACCTTTTGTCTTACACATCTTTCTTCCACAGACTGAACAATAAAATACATTTATTTTCGATTTTCTGGTGCGTTTTATTCTTGCAAATGTATTTGCTACAGCGTTAAATTCCTCTCTGCTTACAATAGGCTCATGTGTATTCTCTACGGTAACCCATTCATCAGATGCTCTTTTTTCCTGCTTACCTGTAATTCTGTTATTAAACGTCTTAAGTAACACCATATCACCTGTGTATTTCTCATTTTTCAATATTGCTTCCACAACGCCCGACTCCCAGTATGTCTTACGAATATTTTTATTGATTGCCCTTTTGTCACCAGATTTATACTTATATTCCTTTGGCGGAAGAACATTTCTATCATTAAGATCATATGCTATTTCCGTCAAGGTCATACCAGACAGCTTCATATCAAAAATTTCCTTCACCACTCTGGCAGCTTCTGGATCTATCTCCAGCTTCAAATGATTATCCTCGACTTCTTATATCCATACAATGGAACACTAGCCCTATATTCACCTCTCTCTGCTGATTTTTTCCATGAAAGTTTTTCTTCTTGTATGTTTCTCTTGCATAATAATCATATATCAGATTCTTAAACGAAACATCTATACCACCTAATTCGCCATCAGATAAGAGATCACTGTCGTAATTGTCATTAACTGATATAAATCTAATTCCAAGCATTGGGAAAAACTGTTCCATATAATCACCAAGTTCAATATAATCACGCCCGAACCTTGAAAAATCCTTCACAATTATACAGTTAATCTCCCCACGCTTCGCCATTTCAATCATATCAGTAAACTGAGGTCTGGTGTCAAAATGTGTACCTGAAAAGCCATCATCACACCGCTCTATAACCTTACAGTCACGAAACTCTATCCTTGAACCTATGTAGTCATAAAGCATTTTGCGCTGTGTAGTTATGCTGTTTGATTCATTTTTAGCATCATTATACTTTATATCATCGTCTTCAGAGGATAACCTGATATACATACAGATAACATATTCTGGAATTACTGGTTCTGACATAACATCATCCTCTCCGCTATCATTTCATCCATTTTAAGCAACAGATTTTCAAATGTATATTTCACTTCAATTTTCTCTGGACTATAAATAGTAATCCTGTCAATAAAAGCAACAATAATCTCTCGCGTCAACACCTGAAATCCCTGCCATTTTTTCATATCTGCACTCACATCCTTGTTTATGCATACATTTTCTGAATATCCGGACAACTTGGCAGTAATGTTTTTTTCTTCTTCTGAAAGCGAATCAAGTTTATCTGCATACTCTTTCTTCAAGGATATATATTCTTCCTCAGTTATAATATTCTCTTTCAGGTCTTCGTACAGATTCTTTCCTCTTGCCTCTATCGCTGCATATTCCTCTTTGATTGTTTCAAATTTCTGTGCCAACAGACTCTTCACATCTGACACAGCCTTTTTCCGATTATAATTCTGAAGTAATGCTTCCTTATCCAGATATAGCTGTATATGTGTGTTAATCAGCTCAATAACTATCTGTTCAAGCTTTTCCATCTTAAAATTCTTTTTCACACACTCTTCACGATACGGCGTATTGTGGCATAAATAGGTATAATAATGATGATATCCACTTGATAATTTAACTGTTCGTCTGTAAAAAGTTAACTTGCATTCACAATCTGCACAATAGAGAAGTCCTCTAAATATATCTTCTCTTCGCTCTATGTCCTTATACTTCAGCCTGACACTATTATGCCTTTTCCTTACCTGTTCAAGCAGTTCCTGCACTTTCCAGAAGATTTTTTTATCTACAATAGGCTCATGCGTATTCTCAACATATATTCTCTGTTCTTTCTTCTGTCGATGAACAGGCATTCCTTTATATAATGCACCTTTCTGATACCCCTGCTCCATATCTCCGATATAGACTGGATTACGCAAAATACAAGTAACAACTTCTGCATCCCATTTTACATCTTTGTACTTTGGATTTTTTTCCATTCCCTGCTGAATCCGATAAGCAACCGGTGCCAGTAAATTCAAACCATTCAGTTTCCTTGCTATTTCAACGACAGATTTTCCGGATGCTCTCCAAGAAAACATATCTATAACTATTTGCTTCACATTCTCATCTGGAATAAGGTGATGGCAGTCTTTAGGATCTTTGATATAGCCATAAGGAGGCTGCTTTCCGATAAACTCTCCTCTTCGCTGCTGGTTTTCCTTTGAAACAGCCACACGCTTTGAAATATCTTTCGCATACGCTTCATTAATAAGATTCTTTAAAGGGACAATCATGCCATCTTCCATTGGTTTTGAGTATAATGTATCAAATCCATCTGACACACTTACAAATCTTATCCCATACAGTGGAAATATCTTTTCTAAATACTCTCCTGCCTCTAAATAATTTCTACCAAGCCTGGACAAATCCTTAACCACAATACAATCAAATTTACCCTGTTTCATATCTGAAATAAGTCTTTGAAAATCTGGTCTGTCAAATCTGGTTCCCGTAATTCCCCTGTCACAATAGCGACCGGCAAACATCATATCATCCGCCTTTTCCACATATTCTTTCAATAAAGCAATCTGATTTTCTACTGTATTATTTGCAATTTTTCTTTCATCTTCAACAGAAAGGCGGACATAGATGACTGTTCTATATATTTTCTTTCCATCAGCTGGTACTAATGTATCTGATTTCTGTTTTCTTCTCTGCTCTCTGTTACTTGTTCTTGCCATCTTATATCGCCTCCATTTCCTGGAAAGTGTTTGGGGAATAAGCATCCACATACTTCTTCATTGTCTCAAACGAACTGTCAAATTTATAATCAATCTCTATCCGGTCAGAAGAATAAACAAATACTTTATCTATAAGTACTGCAACTGCATTTCTTGTCAGCTCCGTAATTTTTCCCATTTTTCTGAACTGACCTATCCATTTCTGAGCCTCACTCTTATTGTCAAGAATCATATCTTTATCCGCCTCATATGAAGCTACCTCGTTCTCGCAATTCTCAAGTTTTTTATCATAATCTGACTTGAACATCATGTATTCCTGTTTATCAAGTATTCCATCCTTGTAATCATCATAGAGATTCAGCTTGCGTGTCTGGTATTTCTGTATTTCCTCTTTCTTTTTTGAAATCAGCTTATCGTACTTTCTTACATCTGCTTTCATATATGCAGCCTGCTCAATAACTTCTAACTCTTTGGCATAGTCCATCACTAGATTAACCTGCTTAATAGTATTTTCACATACAATATCTGTTAATTTATCCATTGATATACGATGACTGCTGCAAATATTTTTATCCTTTTTATTGCTTGAGCACACATAATAGATATACTTCTTTCCATGTGCTGGAACAGTCTTTCGCACCATTGCCCTGCCACAGTCTGCACAATACACAACTCCACCTAACAGCCCGATGGTATTTGTTTCCGGCAGTACTCTGGTATCACGGATAAGAAGCTCCTGTACAATATCAAACTGCTCTTTGGTAATGATTGGTTCGTGGTTATTCTCTACTCTGACCCATTCATTCTCACTTTTAACAACTTTTTTCTTTACCTTATAATTAGGTGTCGTACATCTGCCTTGAATGAGCGTTCCTGTATAGATTTCATTCTTTAATATACGAAGTACAGCGTTATAGCTCCATACCGCCCGTGTCTTTTTCTTAAAGTTATCATTTATGCGTATTCCAAGACTTTTCTTATACTCATATGGACATAAAATTCCATTTTTATTAAGCTTGTCTGCAATTGCTGCTGGCTCATTCCACATACTTTCATTGCATATATATCTTTAACAATCTCACCAGCATATTCATCAACAATAAGCTTGTCTTATAAGAAGGCATTGATACAAAGATTTTCTCTTTACCCTGCACGATATTGATGTTATTTACGATGAAACTGTTTTCAAAGTAAATGCGGGCAAGTCCTTTGATGTTACTGCCTTTCCTCTCATAAGGTGTCACAGTTACGGAAAACTCTGGCATTTCCTGTGTACGCTCCTGCTTCTGTGTCTCCTCTTTCTCCGGTTCCTTAATTCTTGCATAGGCATCAAGGATATGGTATAGAGTTCCTCACGAAACTCTGCTGTGATAGGATTACATACATCCTTATAGATCACACCATTGCTTTCATCACGCTCATTAGAGCGGTATCTAGGCATTGATACAAAAAGCTCTCCCTTGTCCTTATTCTCAAGGATTGCAATATTGGTAATCTTAAATGAATCACCAAATACTACTGTTGCAAATCCCTTGATGTTGCTGCCCTCTTTTGCCATTACTTCGTTTACCTTAATTGAATACTTCATATGCTATTCCTCGCTTTCTTTTTGTTCTTTGTTTTGCTCCGGTATGATAAACTCACACCAAAGCTGTTCTATCTGTTCACAAGACAATCTGCCATTTAACCAGTTGCCAAGTGTAACGATCATTCCGTCCTGCTCATAGTAGAGCCATTCCTGTGTTTCGATGTTTCCCTCATACACGATAGTAACATCAAAATCAGGCATAAATAATCCTTCCTCCGCATCCCACACGCAGGATATCCCCTGTCTGAGTGTCAGATTCAGGCTTTCGACATACACAGACCAGCCACTTATGACTATCTGAAATTCATCATCAATCTCCGCAATATCATCCTCGATGTCGATTAGCTCTTCCATTTCCGATATTGCTTCTTCTATATCACCAAGTCGGTATCTCTTATTCATCCATCACCGCCTCCTTATAAATGCACCTGACCACAAAACGCATAGTACCCTTCTGTGAACAGGTAAAAAGAGTTAATTCCTTTTCCTCTCCTTGTGTCTTAATGCTGTTGTCATAAGGATTTACCACCTCTGTGTCTGTTACTTCATAGATATGAGTCTGTCCGTTTTTGTCGATAATTGTCACATTATCTCCTATGGAAATCTGATTTAGTGGTGTAAAAAATGTGCCATATCTGCTGCCATTGTGACCGCATAACACACAGTTGCCACTTTCTCCGATTCCTGCAGTTTCTTCTATATGACCAATCCCGGCATTAAGCACTTTGCTTGTAGTTCCTTCCATTACCGGATACCTGATATCTAAGCCCGGTATCTCAATGATGCCGATAACACCGCCTTCTTTAAGAATGGCTTCATCCTCTTCACTAATGGAGGTTTGCTCTTCCTCCACATCTGTTTCTTCATCGTAATCATCCTCCAATGTCTGCTCAAATTCACGTATGAGCTGTTCTGTCTGTTTTTCTCCGGTTGTCCGCCAGAAAAAAGGGACTGCCATAATGGCAATCCCTGCTGTAATCAGTAGTCCTGCGACCACTTTTCTTATGCTCATATTATTCACTCTCCTATCGTGTTCTGCCCTCTCTGTCGGCTGGATAAGCACCTTTATCCTCTGCAACAATTGCTGCAGATTCCATCCTGTCATCTGTTTCTCTTTCTTTCTCCGGTCCGCTCAGGTCTGCATCCACAGCCTTTGCGTTCTCAAGGTCAAGCTGGGCATTCAGTTCACACTGTCTTGCCAGCTTTTCATTCAGTTTTTCACTGTACGCAAATGGCTTGTCATACTCTGCCTTTGAAGCTTCAAGGTCATTCTGGTACTGCTCAATCTTCTTCTCCAGAAAGTCCACATTTTCATGCAGCCCGTTGAACAGATTTTCAAGCTTCACCATGCTTCCCACAGGACTTGTGGAAAGTTCAGCCTTGTACTCTGTCTTTCCTCTAAGCACCATATAATTGATACCCAGGAAATTCTTTTCTACCAGCAGTTCAAATCCATGAAACTTACCGATAGCTGTCGTCTCTCCGGTCTTGCATTTGCTGATTGCTTCAAGCATCATCGTTCCGCCATCCACACGCTCAGTATAAGTTGCTTTGCCTATAGTAATGGCAAATTCCGGATTATCAATCAGCTCTTTATCCCTTGCCTTTACATCCTCACGGACATTGGCAAGCTTTTCTGTTGCTGTCTTAATCAGCTTCGGATACTTGATCATAAAGTTATCCTGCAAGCCATATCTCTGATTGTCATAGGATGCCTTTAAGAGCTTTAATCTCTGGACATCATTGTCAATCTCCATCTTTTCCTTGATCAGAGGATTACCTGTAGCAACCGCCTTGATCTCTGCATAGGAAAGTGTAGCCTCGTCGATATCCTCGCAGCTTCGGCTTACAGCCTTGCTTGTCATAACCTGACTGATAAAACGCTGCTTATTCTCGACAAGTGACCAGTTGTATGCATCAAAGGTTCCTTTTGTGACATATCTGTAGATAGCCACCTCTTCATTTTCGTTGCCCTGCCTGATGCCTCGTCCTTCCCTCTGTTCAATGGATGTAGGACGGATTTTGCGGACATTCAAAATAAAAAAGAATGTGGAGGTAACAGACAATGGCAAAATCATTATTTGAGGAACTGGGCGGCAAATACGAAAGGCAAGGGGATTATTTGATACCGTGCTTAACTGTACCCGCCGAAGAAGAACAGGCAATAGGCATCTGGGGGCAACGGCATTTAGATTATCTAAAACAGTACCGTAAAGTTACATACACCAATCTTCTTACAAGCGGCAGGCTAAACGCCTACCTTGCCGACATCAACAGACAGGCACAGGAACGCTTTGAAAGGCTCATAGAGGGTATGAAACAGGCACAGGGCATAACGGAACAGCTAAAGGCAGAAAACGCCTTAGAATGGACAGGATGCCTCAATAACATAAGGGCTTGTGCGAGGGAGATTGTGGAAAAGGAAATTATTTTTGCATAAACAGATGATTAGTGGCAGGGGGAAATCCTGCCGCTTTTTCTGCTTTAGTTTGTCAGCTTGACAAATAAAGGGTTAAGGAATATAATTAGATTCAGTATTATACAAGGAGTTAATAAATATGCGGCAAGGTATTCTTAAATAAACTGTCAATTTGATAGTGGGAACAAAAAGTAGCAGTCCCGTTTCACTTTTAATATGGGGCTTAGTTTTTTGTACCCAGTTTAAGAATACTTTTATCATGTAATTTTATATGCCCGAAAACATATAAGTGTTTTGGGGCTATTGGAGTTATTTACCCAGTGATAGGAGTATTTATCACTGGGTATTTTTATGCCCTTTTTTGGGTGTTGATAGGAGGAAAATCACATGAAAATAATTAACTTAGGCATTCTGGCTCACGTTGACGCAGGAAAGACAACATTAACGGAAAGTTTATTGTATACCAGTGGTGCAATTGCAGAACTAGGGAGCGTAGATGAAGGCACAACAAGGACAGATACAATGAATTTGGAGCGTCAAAGGGGAATCACTATCCAGACAGCAGTGACATCTTTTCAGTGGGAGGATGTAAAAGTCAACATTATAGATACGCCAGGCCATATGGATTTTTTGGCGGAAGTATACCGTTCTTTATCCGTATTAGACGGAGCAGTATTATTAGTTTCTGCAAAGGATGGCATACAGGCACAGACCCGTATACTGTTTCATGCACTACAGATAATGAAGATTCCGACAATTTTTTTCATCAATAAAATTGACCAAGAGGGGATTGATTTGCCAATGGTATATCGGGAAATGAAAGCAAAGCTTTCTTCGGAAATTATAGTGAAGCAAAAGGTTGGGCAGCATCCCCATATAAATGTAACGGACAATGACGATATGGAACAGTGGGATGCGGTAATTATGGGAAACGATGAACTATTAGAGAAATATATGTCAGGGAAACCGTTTAAAATGTCAGAACTGGAACAGGAAGAAAACAGGAGATTCCAAAACGGAACGTTATTTCCCGTTTATCACGGAAGCGCTAAAAACAATCTGGGGATTCGGCAGCTTATAGAAGTAATTGCCAGTAAATTTTATTCATCAACGCCTGAAGGTCAATCTGAACTATGCGGGCAGGTTTTTAAGATTGAATATTCAGAGAAAAGGCGGCGTTTTGTTTATGTGCGTATATATAGCGGAACATTGCATTTGAGGGATGTTATTAGAATATCTGAAAAAGAGAAAATAAAAATCACAGAGATGTGTGTTCCGTCAAATGGTGAAATCGTCCCGGCTGACCATGCCTGTCCGGGAGAAATTGTTATTTTAGCTGATGATACTTTGAAACTGAACGACATTCTGGGAAATGAAAAACTCCTGCCTCACAAAACATGGATTGATAATCCCATGCCATTACTTCGGACAACGGTAGAGCCGCAAAAGCCGGAGCAAAGGGAAGCCCTGTTAAATGCCCTCGCAGAGATTGCTGATACAGACCCTCTTTTGCATTTTGACATTGATACTGTTACCCATGAGATTATGTTATCTTTTTTGGGAAAAGTACAGTTAGAAGTTATTTGTTCGCTATTAGAAGAAAAATATCATGTGGGCGTGGCTATGAAAGAGCCTTCGGTTATTTATCTGGAAAGACCGCAAAAAAAAGCGAGCTACACGATTCATATTGAAGTGCCGCCGAATCCGTTTTGGGCATCTATTGGTTTGACTGTAACACCGCTTCCTGTTGGAAGCGGAACACAATATAAAAGCGAGGTATCTCTCGGCTATTTAAACCAAAGTTTTCAAAATGCCGTCATGGAGGGTGTGCGTTATGGAATGGAGCAGGGCTTATATGGCTGGGGAGTGACAGACTGCCAAATTTGTTTTGATTATGGAGTTTATTACAGCCCGGTCAGCACCCCCGCTGATTTTCGTTTTCTTGCGCCTGTCGTGTTGGAGCAGGCATTGAAAAAAGCAGGAACACAACTGTTGGAACCATACCTTTCCTTTACCCTTTTTGCACCGCAGGAATATCTTTCACGGGCTTATAATGACGCACCAAAGTATTGCGCAATCATTGAATCAACCAGACTTGAAAAAGATGAAGTTATTTTTAAGGGGGAAATCCCTGCCCGTTGTATTGGTGAATATAGAAATGATTTGAATTTTTATACAAATGGAAGAAGTGTCTGCATTACAGAATTAAAAGGGTATCAGGAAACTTCCGGCGAGCCTGTGTTTCAGCCACGCCGCCCGAACAGCCGTTTAGACAAGATCCGGCATATGTTTCAGAAGATAATGTAACATCTTGCGCAATGCAAACGTTCATTGCTGGCTATTGCGAAATATCATTGATAAAATCAGCATCAGAGAGGAGGAACCATTTTGAACCAGAAACAGACGGATATTACAACAGGAAAGCAAATACGTCATCTGCGAACACAATCGGGAATGACACAGGAAGAACTGGCTGGGAAATTGAATGTTACCCGGCAGGCGCTATCGAATTGGGAGAGAGATGTTAATGAACCCGATTTAAATACGTTGAAAAAAATTTGTTTTCTTTTTGGAGTCCACATGGACGATTTTGCGAAGGAGGTAATAACAAAAATGGAAACATGTGAAAAAAAAGAGAAACGACAATTTAATAAGTATGATATGGCAATTGGACTTTTTTATGGTGTCGGGATATTTCTTGGCATTGGTATTTTCTTTGTTGGCGGTTTTATGACAATGTCGGGTGCAGGGTGGGGAGCATCACTATTTGGCGGTGGCTGTTTTTCTCTTGTATTTGGCTTGATATGCCATGCAGTTATTACATTGAGAAGAAATGACAAATGATGACATATCCTGCTTTCTAGTCTTTTCGGTCATATCGCGTAAAAAAGCCGCTGCTTTTGGCTTTCCAATAGCGGCGGCAAAGGGAAATATCCTTTGAATACCTTACAGAAGAAAAGTTTTGCAGCATTATAAAAATAAAAGCCTATACCATTTTGGAAAGAAAAGATACATAATAGTCAAGACGGCAACAATCAGAAGTTATGGAGGGTAACAATGGAATATAGTAAGGAAGATTTAATGGAAGCAAAAAGCAAATTTGGGGAGTGGGAGAGAACATGGGAACAGAGGAAAGTAAAAAAATCTGGGAGGAGAACGCACAATTTTGGGATAATGCAAT
>ENA-OQED01000168-OQED01000168.1-human-gut-metagenome-genome-assembly--contig:-NODE-168-length-26404-cov-1.411044_pt1 | contig 26404 bp, 29 predicted proteins | sample MGYA00242790_ERZ504625 | MGnify/ENA primary metagenome ERZ504625 (study PRJEB26092, sample SAMD00036345) | human gut metagenome | host: Homo sapiens | study: EMG produced TPA metagenomics assembly of...
CTTCCTCCCCGCCATCCGCCAGCGCACCGCCTCCGGCCTCACCGAACTCCTGCAGTATTTTGTCCACACTGTCACGGTCTTCCGCGACAAAATCCGCGTGGAGTATTGGTTCGCGGCCTGCCGGTACTCATCCGAGCGCACCACTTGAAATCATGCCCGCTCGTTCGAGCGGGCTTTTTGATGCAAAAAGCAGCCTCCCTCGCGGGCAGGCTGCCTTTTTGTATCAGACTCCCCGTTCTCGAGGATGTCCTGTATCTTCGTCTTCATGATGTCGAAGGCCACATCGTTGAGGCCGCTGTTGATGACGATGTCGGCGAGATTCTTCGTCGGCTCGACGTAAAGGTAATGCATCGGCTTGACCGTCGTCAAGTACTGGCTGATGATGTTCTCGAGGTCACGGCCGCGCTCGTTCATATCGCGCAGCACGCGGCGCAGGATGCGCTCATCGGCATCGGCCTCGACGAAGATCTTGATGTCGAAGAGATTGCGCAGGCGCTCATCCTGGAAGATCAGGATGCCCTCGACGATGATGACCTGGCTCGGCTCGATGACCTTCGTCTCCTTAGAGCGCGTGTGGCGCGTGAAGTCGTAGACGGGACACTCGATGCTCTTTCCCTCGCGCAGCGCCTTGAGATGCGCGACGAGCAGGTCCGTCTCGAGAGAGTCCGGATGGTCGTAGTTGATGTACTGGCGCTGCTCAAACGGAATCTCGTCATGTGCCCTGTAGTAATCATCGTGATAGATGACCGTGACGCGGTCCCCGAAATGCGCCTTGAGCCGGTTCGTGAATGTGGACTTGCCCGAGCCCGTGCCGCCCGCAATGCCGATAATCGTCGTCTTCAATTCTGAAAGCCCCTTCCTGTATCGTATGAACATTACCTATTATCCTACCACAGATTCCGCTCCCTGTCTGCCCCCAACGGACCGATAAGATCCACCTTCAGCGGCTGAAGTACGGCTTCAACAGGAGCGTCAGGAAGAACAGCACCGAGGAAATCACGACAATCGTCGCACCGGCGGCCATGTCGAAGTAGTAGGCGAGCATCAGGCCGAGGAATCCCGAGAACATCGCGATGAGCACCGAGAAGAGATGGTACTGCTTGACGTTGTTGGCGATATTGCGCGCGCCGGCCGCCGGCAGAACGAGCATCGCGTTGATGATCAGGATGCCGACCCACTGGATGCTGATGGAGACGACGACGGCGAGCAGCGAGGCAAAGGCACTCTCAATCCAGAATGCGGGATGCCGCGGCTGCGCGCAAAAGACGAATTGATGGAGAGCACGAGCAGCTGGTTGAAGAGCAGCCCCCAGGCGACGAGGCCGAGCACAAAGACGACGGCCAGCGCCGAGAGATCGTCCGGCGTGATCGACAGGATGTCGCCGATCAGGAAGGATGAGAACTTGTTGAAGCCGCCTCCGTGGCTCATGATCATGAGGCCGAGCGCGATGGCCGTTGCCGAGAACACGCCGATGATCGTGTCCGTCGAAGCCGTGCTCTTGTTCTTGATGTAGGTGATGAAGAGCGCGAAGACGACCGAGAAGACGACGAGCGACAAGAGCGGCGAAACGGAGCCCAGGAGCACGCCGATGGCGATGCCGGTAAACGCGCCGTGGCCGAGTGAATCCGAGAAGAAGGCCATGCGGTTCGAGACGACCATCGTGCTGATCAGGCCGAAGAGCGGCGTGACGAGCAGCACGGCCAGGAAGGCATTCTTCATGAAATTGCTGCCGAGCCATGCAAACGGCAGGACCGCATCCATCAAGCTGTAAATCGTATCCATCATGCATCCGCCCCCTTCGCTTCATCTGCTGTATCTCCAGCCGTGTCCTGCGTGCCGGCAGGGATATCCGCCGCCGCTTCCTGTGCGGATTCACCAGCCAGCATGCCAAAAATCTTCTTGGTGCGCTGGTCGGCAAAGACCTCTTCCGGCGTGCCGCTCATGACGACGCCCTTATTCATCAGGACGACCTGGTCGGCGTGCTTGGCCACCATGTTGAGGTCGTGCGAGATCAAGATGATGGCCATGTCCTCCTTCTCGCGCAGGTCAGCGACGATCTCGTAGAAGAGCTCAAGGCCGTTCTGGTCGACACCTGAGACAGGCTCGTCGAGAAGCAGAAGGTCAGGCATCGGGTCGAGCGCGAGCGCCAGGAGCACGCGCTGCAGCTCGCCGCCCGACAGCGCGCCGAGGCGGCGGTCGATGAGGTGCGCGGCGCGCACGCGCTCGAGGCTCCTCAGGACGCGCGGGCGCAGGGATTTGGCCGAGCAGAGCCAGACGGGCCGCCGCGTCAGGCAGGCCATGAAGATGTCCATGACGCTCGTCGGCGAGCTCACATCGAAGCGCAGGTACTGCGGCACATAGCCGATGACGGGATGGCCCGTGTGCTTGCCTTTCGCGTCGACGTAATGGAGACTCCCTCCATGCGGCACCTCGCCGAGGATGGCTTTGAGCAGCGTGCTCTTGCCCGCGCCATTCGGCCCGATGAGCGCCGTGAGCTGGCCGCAATGGATGTGGATGTTGACATGGTCGAAGATGGTCAGGCGGCCGATCTTGACCGAGAAATCCTCGATCTTCGTGCAGCAGAGCTTCGTACAATCGCTGCACGACGAGGCGTGATGATGGAGTATGGTCTTGAACAAGATGCAGTTCCTTTCTTTTATCTATTCGGTCAGCCTGCGGAAGGCACGGCTGCCCCAGAGCCAGCCGCCCGCCGCATAGGCGATCAGTACGAGGATGGAGAGATACGATACCTCCGCGCCGCTGCCGATGCCGCGCAGGAGGTAGCTCGTATGCGTGAGCGGCAGCAGCTCGATGAAATAGCGCACAACCGTCGGCAGCGACTGCGTCGTGAAGAATGTGCCGCAGAGGAAGGACATCGGCAGCAGGATGTAGGTATTGACCTGCGCCATCTCCTCATACGTGCGGATCTTCATCGCCGCGAGGAAGCCAATCTCCGCAAAGACGATGCAGTTGAGCACGAGTACGAGCAGGAAGAGCGGTGTCATCTGGAAATGCGCACCGAAGAGCAGCGCGAGGATGACGATGATGGCCGACGATATGAGCGCGCGCACGACAGCGGCCGCCACCTTACCGATCAGGAAGGCGTCGGGCCAGATTGGCGCGATCATGTACTCCTCGAGGCTCTTGTGGTAGATGCGCTCCGCGTGCACCGGTGTGATGCTGTTGAAGCTGATGTTCATGGAATTGAGCGCGAGGATGCCCGGCACGAGGAAATCGAGGTAGGTGCCAGAGCTGACCTCGATGCTGCGCCCGAGGCCCCAGCCGAACGCGACGAGGTAGAGCATCGGCGCGACCATGCGCGAGAGGATGAACTTCGCCATGCGCCGCTTGAGCACGACCCAGTCGCGCCAGAACACCGTCGCAATGTCAAAGAGATTCTCCTTGATGTTCATACGCGCCCTCCCTTCCCAGCGGCACCGTCCTCCGCCGTCAGCGCGAGGAAGACTTCCTCGAGGTTCGGCAAGTTCGTCTTCTGGCGCAGGTTCGCCGGCGTGTCGAGATCGATGAGATGGCCCTTCGAGAGGATGGCAACACGGTCGCAGAGCGCTTCTGCCTCCTCGATGTAGTGCGTCGTCAAAAAGACCGTCACACCGCCCTTGGCCATATCCTTGACGAGCGCCCAGATGCGGCGGCGCACCTGCGGGTCGAGTGCCACCGTCGGCTCGTCGAGGAACAGGATGCGCGGCCGGTGCAGGAGCGCCCGCACGATGAGCAGGCGACGCTTCATGCCGCCCGATAGGCGCCTGACGCCGTCGTTTATGACATCGGCAAGCTCGACATAGCGCAGGAGCTCCTCGATGCGCGCGCGGCGTTCTTCTTTTCCCATGTGATGCAGCCGCGCGTGCAGCTCCAGATTCTCGCCGACCGTGAGGTCCTGGTCGAAGTTGACGTGCTGTGGCACGACGCCGATCAGTGACTTGATGCGCCGCGCCTGACGGCGCGTGTCGAGCCCGTCGTAGAGGATGGTGCCAGAAGTCGTCTGCGTCTGCATGGTCATCATGCGGATCGTCGTCGTCTTGCCCGCGCCGTTCGGGCCAAGCAGCCCGAAGATCTCGCCGCTCCCGACGCAGAGCGTCAAGTCATCGACGGGCCGTCTTGAAGGCCGCCCGCCCCGCCTTGTCCTTGTGCGGGAATCTCTTCACGAGATGCTGCACTTCTATCATATCCCTGAAAATCCTTCCTACTAAATCAAATCTCAATGATACTTCCCTATTCTCTCACACTTTTTTGCAGATGAAAAGGTATTCTGAGAGGATTTCTCTGTTTTACGGCGAATCATTCTCATATGCAATACAAAGGAGGAATATGCATGAACAAATCATTCAAGCGATTGCCCCTCGGCCTGCCCCTGACGGTCAGCGGCATCGCAACCATCGCCACGATCTTCACGGGGAAGAAGCTCCATGTCGCCTTCGGTGCGGTCTGGGGCCTGCTCTCCATTCTCCACGGCCTGCAGCACGCGGGGAAACTCGAGCATGATGTCAAGGCTTTCGCCGGAAAGACCGCCCGCAAAGCCGTCGATAAGGCAGAGTCCATCTCCCTGCACGCCTTCCTCGCCGGCACGGATATCGCCAGCTATCTGCCGGGACGCATCCGCGTCTACAACCTCGCCCTCGCCGGCAATGCAAAGCTCGCCGAGCAGGTCTCCTCGTTCGTCCGTTCATTCAGCGGCGTCACGGATGCCAAAGTCGCCTTGAACACCGGCAGCCTGCTCATCACCTATGAATCCGACGAGCTCCGCAAGAATCCGCATCTCGCCAACATCGAAACATTCGTCCGCGAGCACGCCAAGATACGCTGACCTGCAAAGCAGGGATCGAACCAGGAAAAGGGGCTGTGACAAAATGTAAAACCATTTTGTCCACAGCCCCTTTTTGTCGTCATGTCGTTTTATGGCGGAAGAGCCAGCCGGCAAGCGGCATGGTCACAGCCGCCACGGCGAGCATCGGCACAAAGTCCCAGGCGATGTCGCAAAGGCCCGCGCCCTCGAGGTAGATGCGGCGCACGGCGTCGATGACGAAGCGCATCGGGTTGGCGTACGTCACGGCCTGCAGGAAGGCCGGCATGTTGTGGATTGGCGTCACAAGGCCGGACAGCAGGACCATCGGGACCATGAGCACGAGCAGGTAGACGAGCACCTGCTGCATGTTCTTGGCGACCGACGAGATGGAGAGACCGAGCCCCGTCGTGCTGACCATAAAGATCAACAGCGTCAGGAAGAGCGTGAAGAGATTGCCAGCAAAGGGCACGTCGAACCAGTAGCGCGCGATCAGAAAGACCATGAAGGCCTGGAAGAGGCCGACGAGCACGGGCGGCGTCGCCTTGCCGATGAGGATCTCAGTCGGCGAGAGCGGCGTGACGAGCAGCTGGTCAAACGTCCCCTGCTCGCGCTCCTTCGCAATCGAGAGGCCCGCGAGGAACATGACCTGCACGAAGGCGATCATCGCGAGGAACGACGGCAGGAAGGTCCAGCGCGAGAGCTGGTTCGGGTTGAACCACGTGCGCGTCTCGATCGTCACCGGCACGCGCGCGAAGCCCTCTGCCGCGCTCCAGTCGGCTGCGATGTGCGTGATGTAGTTCGTGACCATCGAGGCGATCATCGGATTGCGGCCATCCGTGATGACCTGGACAGGCGCCTGGCCGCCGTGCAGGAGCCTTTTCTCGAAGTCCTCGGGAACGACGACGGCCCCGAGGATGTCCCCTGCATCAATGAGCGCGCTGACTTCCTGCACATTGCCGCAGACAGCCGTGCACGAGAAGGTCGGCGCGGCTGCGATATGCGCGAGGAAGTCGCGCGAAGAGGCCGTGCCCGAATTATCGACGACGGCATAGGGAACCTCCTCGATGTTGTAGTTGGCCGCGTAGCCGAACAGGAAACCCTCGATGATGACCGGCATGACGAGCTGGATGCGCATGCGCGGGTCCTTGAAGAGAGAGAGCAGCTCTTTCTGGCAGAGGAAGTAGAGATGGTGGAAGAAGCGGGCGAGCGCAGTCATGATTCCACCTTCTTTCGCGTCATGTGGAAGGCCCAGCCGAGGAAGAAGAGGGCGAAGCCAGGAGGATGGCCGTATCGCGCACGATGAGCGGCCAGTAATCGCCCGACAGGAACAGGGACTTCATGAGTTCGAGGTAGTACGTCGTCGGGATCAGGCCGCTGACGACGCGGATGGCCAACGGCTCGGCGTGCAGGTCAAACAGGAAGCCCGACAGGACGACAGACGGCAGGAAGCTGATCATCAGTGAGACGTGGCAGGCGAGGAATTGGTTCTTCGTCAGCGCCGAGATGACGAGGCCGATGGCTAGCGCCACGATGAGGTAGAGCATCGACTCGCCGAGAATCAACGCGAGCGAGCCGCGCATCGGCAGGTCATAGAGCACTCGGCCGACGATGAGGCAGAGCACCATGCCGAGCATGGCGATGACGAAGTACGGGATCGTCTTAGAAAGGACGAGCTCGAGAATCTTCATCGGCGTGACGAAGAGCGACTCGAACGTGCCGCGCTCCCACTCGCGCGCCATGACAACGGACGTCAGGAAAACACCGCTGATCGTCAGCACGAGCATGAGGATGCCCGGCACGTAGAACCACGTGCTCGTATTCGCATCGTTGAACCAGATGCGCGACTCGATGGCGATACCGCCTGAATGGGCCCCGCGCCTTGCTCCCTCGCCAGCGGCCCATGTAAGGATGCCTGCCTCAAAGTAACCCTGCGCACTCATGGCCGTCGTCGCCTCCGTGCCATTGAGGATGACCTGCAGTTCTGCCTGGCCCTCGGCAAAGCGCGCCGAGAAGTCCGGCGGCACGACGAGCATGGCATCGACTTCGTGACGGCGCATCATCGCCTCGCCGTCCGCCAGCGATGAGACGAATACAGGCGCGAAATACTCCGAGCCCTGCGTGAAGTGCACGGCCTGCCGCGCAAACGGCGAGCTGTCCTCGAGGACAACGGCCGTCGGCACCTGCTTGACATCGAGGCTCATGCCGTAGCCGATGATCAGGATGAGCACGAGCGGCAGCACGACACCGAGCGCCAAGCTGCTGCTGTCGCGTAGGAGCTCGCGCGTCTCCTTGCGCGTCAAAGCGATGAGCCTGCGCCAGAATCCACTTGTCATGATACCGCCCCCTTTGCCTTGTTTTCCGATGCCTTGCCGCGCGCCTGCTCGACAATCGCGACGAAGATGTCATCCATCGTCGCATCCGGCAGCTGCATGCGCTGCCGGATCTCTGCGGGGCTGCCGAGCACGAGCATCCTGCCGTGGTCCTGGATCATGAACCGATCGCAGTACTCCGCCTCCTCCATGAAGTGCGTCGTGATGATGATCGTCGTGCCGCGCTCCGAAAGCGCTGTGATCTCGCGCCAGAACGTGCGGCGCGCCAAGGGGTCGATGCCGCTCGTCGGCTCGTCGAGGAAGAGGATCTTCGGCTCGTGGATGAGGGCGGCCGCCATCGACAAGCGCTGCTTGTAGCCGCCCGGCAGGCTGCCAGCCGCTTGATCCGCTACCTCGCGCAGGTGAAACTCCGCCATGACCGCCTCGATGCGCTCGAAGAGATGATGCCCCGAGAGCCCGTAGGCCCCGCCAAAGAAGCGCAGGTTCTCGTAGACCGACAGGCTGCTGTAGAGCGAGAACTTCTGCGCGACGTAGCCGACATTGGCGCGCGCTCGATGCGCGCTGTGCGCAGGTTGACGCCCGCCACCGAGAGCCTGCCGCTCGTCGCGGGCAAGAGGCCGCAGAGCATGCGGAACGTCGTCGTCTTGCCTGCGCCGTTCGGTCCGAGTAGGCCGAAGACCTCGCCGCGGTGCACCGAGAACGAGGTGTGCGCGACGGCCGTGAAGTCGCCGAATTTCCGGACGAGATCGTGCACCTCGATCTCGACAGGTGCCTCGCTCACTGGCGCGGCCGAAAAGGTACCGGCCCCAAAATTGGCCGCCGTCTCCGGAAGACCATCGCCTTTTCCATCCGTTGCGGCATCCTCTTTCAAGAGTGTCATAAAGCCGTCCTCGAGCCGCGGCGCTACCGCTTCCGCCCCGATGCCGAGGCGCGCGAGCACTAGAAGCTGCTGCGGCTCGCCGCGCGTGGTGAAGCGCACGACGCCGCCCGACGGCACGGCGTCGAGGACGCCGTCTTCTGCGAGCAGGCGGCTCTGCAGCGAGCGCAGTGGCATGCCCGCTGGCGGACAGACTGCATAGCACGTTCCCGCGGCAATCTGCCGCAACGCCTGCGGCGTGCCGACTTTGAGGAAGCGGCCGCGGTTGAGCACGTAGACCATCTCGCAAAGCGCCGCCTCCTCCATGTAAGCCGTGCTGACAAAGACCGACAGATGCTCCTCGCGCACGAGCTGCTGCAGGATCTGCCAGAGCTCGCGGCGCGACAATGGATCGACGCCGACCGTCGGCTCGTCGAGCAGCAGGAGCTTCGGCGAACGCACGAGCGTGCAGGCGAGGCCGAGCTTCTGCTTCATGCCGCCCGACAGCTTGCCTGCGAGCCGTGCAGTGAACGGCGCGAGCTCCGTCATCGCGAGGAGATGCGCGAAGCGCTTTTCCCGCACATCCTGCGGCACGCCGTGCAGGTCGGCGTAGAGGTCGAGATTCTCCTGCACCGTCAGGTCCTCGTAGAGACCGAACTTCTGCGGCATGTAGCTCAAGAGATCCTGCACGGCCTGCGGCTCCGCCGTCACATCGATCCCGGCGACCGCGAGCTCCCCTGCCGTCTTCGTCATCAGCCCGCAGATCAGGCGCATGAGCGTCGTCTTGCCGGCACCGTCCGGGCCGACGAGCGCCGTGAGCTGGCCTTCCGGCACCGAGAGGTCCACGCCGCAGAGCGCCTTGACTGCCCTGCCGTCCTCGAGCGGGAACACCTTGGTCAGTCCCTTCGCCTCAATGACCATCATGCGACCACCTCCCCGCTTCAGAGCGCAATCTTGACGGTGGCCGGCATGCCGAGGCGCAGGACGTTCTCCGCGTCATCGACGTAGATGCGCACTTCGTAGACGAGCGCTGTGCGCAGCTCGTCTGTCTGCACCGTCTTCGGCGTGAACTCCGCCGTATCCGAGATGTAGCCGACCTGCCCAGCGATTGGCTTGTCCCTCTGGCTGTCGATGAAGACCCTGGCGCTCTGCCCCTCGTAGATGTGGCCGAGGTCACTCTCCTTGACGTAGGCACGGACCCACTTCTTGTCGAGCAAGGATAGCTTGAAGACAGGCGTCGAGGGCGAGGCCATGTCGCCCACTTCTAGCAGCCGCGAGCGGATGACGCCCTTCATCGGGGCGCGCAACTCGTACTGCGAGAGCAGATACTCTTCGCGCGACTGCTCTTCTTCCAATGCCTGCAGATTGGCCTCAGCCGCCTCGATATCCTCTGAGCGCGGGCCGTTTCGAGCCTCGCGCAGGGCCTCCTTGGCCGCCTCAAGCTCCGCCTGCTTGGCTTCAGCCTGTGAGCGGGCGTTGTCGAGATCCTGCTCGCTCACGCCTTCCACGCTGTCGTAGACGGCCTGGCGGCGCTCGTAGATGCCCTGTGCGTTCGAGGCAGCTGCCTCAGCTGCCTTGTAGCGCTGCTGTGCCTGCGCAATCTCTTCGGCACGCGTGCCGTTGTGGAGCTTCGCGACCGTACTCTGCTGCGCCGCAATCTGAGCCTTCGTCTTGCGCAAGTTGATGTTGAGCTCATCCGTGTCGAGGCGCGCGAGGACCTGCCCCTCTTCGACCGTATCGCCCTCCTCGACCAGGATGTCCTTGACGCGGTCACTCCCGCGGAAGGAGAGCGTCACCTCGCGCACGTCGACATTGCCTGAGAGCGTGAGCTCCCGCGCAGCCGCCTGCTTTGCCGCTTCCTCATGGTGATGATAGGCAAAGATTCCCGCGCCGACGAGCAGCACGAGGATGACTGCCAGGATTCCCTTCTGTCTCCGTTTCATGATAATCCCTCCTATCCTTGCCGAACAATCTGCATGCAGACTTTCCCCGCCGCCGCGGGCATGGCATCAGGACTCCATCAGCATGATCTTCTCCGGCGGGAAGTATACCGAAAGCACAGGTGCCTTGATAGCCCTCCACTCTGCCTTCGGGAGTTCCCAGCGGATGCAACTGGCCTGCCGTCCGGCGCGCCGGATCATGACGAGATACGAAAAGGTATCCTCGATGACATCCGCGACTTCCATCGAGAAGATGTTGCGCGCGGGGTCTTCCGCCCCTTCGCGGTATTCGAGGAAGTGCGCCCGCAGTCCCGCATACGCAACGGACTGCGGCTCTCTCGCCGCGACCGTCAGGTCGAGCTGCCAGTCCGCTGCCCGCACACGATGCGCATCGAGACGCTCCGCCTTCGAGACATTCTTGCAGCCCGTCAAGAGCGTCGCCGCGAGCGTCTGCGGATTCTCGAAGAGCGCATCGCGCGTGTGCGGCGGCTGCATCTGGCCGCGCTCGATGACAGCGGCACGGCTTGCCAGACGATAGACCTCACCGCGGTCGTGCGAGACGAGCACGGCTGCGCCGCCATACGACTTCAGCACCTCGCGGAGTTCCAGCTCCAATTTCCACTTCAGGTAATGGTCAAGCGCCGAGAACGGCTCGTCGAGCAGCAGGATCTTCGCATCGGACGCGAGGATGCGCGCAAACGCCGCGCGCTGCTGCTGGCCGCCCGAGAGTTCCATCGGATACGCGTTGCCGAGCTCCGTCAGATCAAAGCGCGCCAGATTCTCCCTGACGCGCTGCTCCCGCTCCTGGCGATTGCCCTTTGCGACAAAGCGGATGTTGTCGGCAATCGTCATATTCGGGAAAAGGGCAAAGTTCTGAAAGAGATAGCCGACGCGCCGCTCTTGCGGGGACAGGTCGATGCCCTGCTCGCTGTCAAAGAGCACCCGGCCGTCGAGCACGATGCGCCCGCGGTCGGGGCGCTCGAGCCCAGCGATGCACTTGAGGGTCATGCTCTTGCCGCAGCCTGAAGCGCCGAGCAGGGCAAAGACCTCATCGCGCAGCGTGAAGTCCGCCCGCAAGATGAAATTGCGCAGTTCCTTCTCGATCTTGACATCTAATTCCATCTCAAACCTCCCGGCGCCGCGGCGCGCCCGTCCGTGCAATCAAGTTGTTCATCAGCGTGACAAAGACGAGCGAGAAGACGACGATGACGATGGCCCAGTCGAAGGCCAGACCGTAGTCATTCGCCTGAACGGCCGCGTAGACGGCCGTGCTCATCGTCTGCGTGACGCCGGGGATATTGCCGGCGAACATGATCGTCGCACCGAACTCGCCGAGCGCACGCGTGAAAGAGAGCACGAGACCCGCGAGGATACCCGAGCGCGCATTCGGCACAAGGACGTGCCAGAAGATGCGCCACTCCGAGACGCCGAGCGTGCGCGCCGCCCCGACGATGTTGGGGTCGAGCTGCTCGAAGGCACCGCGCGCTGTGCGGTACATCAGGGGCAGCGAGACGACGATGGCCGCGATGACGGCGGCCTTCCAGGTGAAGACGATGGTCACATCGAACTGCAGGAGAAACTTGCCGATGGCGCTGCGGCGGCCGAAGGCCAGCAGCAGGAAAAAGCCGACGACCGTCGGCGGCAGGACGAGCGGCAACGTAATAACGGCATCGGCCAGCCCTTGGAAACGCCGCATGCGCGCGACGGCCAGAGCCAGGCCAATGCCGAGAAAGAACGTGACCACCGTCGCCACCACAGCTGTCTTTATTGTGAGGAAGAGCGGTGCGTATTCCATTATTTCACCTCAAAGCCATACTTCGCAAAGCGTTCCTTGTTCTTATCATTCGAGACGAAGGCCAGGAAATCCTTTGCCGTATCGAGATGTTTCGTGTCCTTGAGGACAGCTGCCGGGTAAATGATGGGCTTATGCGTGCCAGCCGGTGCCGTCGCGACAACGCGGACCGACGGCTCGACAGCAGCATCCGTCGCGTAGACGAGGCCGGCGTCGGCTTCACCCGATGCAACCCAAGCGAGTACCTGGCGCACATCGGAGCCGTAGACAGCCTTGGCCCTGATGCCATCGAGGAGGCCGAGCTTCGTCAGGATCTCCTCAGAGTACTGGCCGACCGGCACGCCCTTCGGCTCGCCGAGCGCGACGTGCGCGACAGCATCGCCCGTGAGCGCGTCAAACGAAGTGATGCCTCTGCCGCCTTCCTTCGGCACGATCAGCACGACTTCATTCTGCAGCAGTTCCTCGCGCGTGCCGTCCGCGAGCAGGCCCTGCTTATCGAGTGCATCCATCTGCTTCTGCGCAGCCGAGAAGAAGAGATCGGCCGCGCCGCCATTCTCGATAGCCTGTTGCAGAGCGCCCGAGCTGCCGTAGTTGAAGACAACCTTGACGTCTGGATGCTCCTGCTCATACGCCTTGCCGATCTCGTTCATGACATCGGTCAGGCTCGCGGCCGCCGAGACGTGGAGTTCCACGGGGCCCTTATCAGCGGGCTCCGGAGCGCTTGATTGCTGGCCGCCGCAGCCGCTCACGAGTGCGAGCAGGCAGACTGCCATCAGGTGATATTTTTTTCATGGTGCATAGCTCCTTTTCAAAAACGGAAGGCAGTGCCATTTCCAGCACTGCCCTGTGGGTTTGACCCAGGCTCAGCCTCATAGATGAAAGACATCATCCTTAGAGTGCTTTCGCTCGGAGTTTCGACTCATCCATTATAGCGGAAAATGAAGCTCTCTGCCATGAGAAATATCACGCCTCTCACTTCGCTTCGAGCGCATTCCAGGCATCGTTGGCGCGCTCGAGGTAGAGGGACTGGATGGCCGCATTCTCGCCGATGCCGTGGATGTAAGCGTCGACCTTGTAGCCGGCAGCTTCGAGGATCGACTTGTGCGAGTCGGGCTCAGCGCCTGCCATGTCATTGTTGGCGTGGTCGCCTGCGACCATCATCATCGGCATCAGCGTCACATGGTGGATGCCGTTCTTCTTGAGCTTCGGCAGCACCGTCTCGAGCGAAGGCCAGCCCTCGACCGTGTAGACGAAGACATTCTTGTAGCCGAGCTCGTCAATCTTGGCCTGGATGACGGAGTAATAGGCATTCGAGACTTGCGGCGTGCCGTGCGCCATGATCAGGATGGCATCGTACTTGCCCTGCTTCGGAAACTGCGTCGCAAGCGCCTTGATGGTCTCTGTCACATCGTCGGCCTGGCCCTCCTGGCCCTGCCAGTACATCAGCGACGTGCCGAGCGTCATCTTCTTGAACTGGTCCTTGTAGTTGTGGTAGACGCCGAGGTCGTAGTTGTACTCCATGCCCGGAATGACGTCAAGCGAGACGAGTGCCACGCGGCTGTATCCCTCTGCCTTGAGGGCATCAAGTGCCTCCTCCGGCGTCGGGAACTTGATGCCCTCGTTCTTCGCCACGCGGTCGATGATGATGTGCGAGGTGTAGGCCGTCACGACCTTGACACCCGGATGCGCCGCCTCGATGGCCTTGACCGTCGCATCGATCGTCTTGGCGCGCGTGTCCCTGTAAGTCGTGCCAAACGTCATGACGACGATGGCATCCTTGTCGGCAAGGCCCTGGAGCTCCTTGTTCTCGTGCTTCAGCACGCCGATCTCCGAAGCCGCCTTGAGCGCCTTTGTCGCATGGCGCACCTCTGGATTGAGCTGATAAGCCGCCTCTGCAGGCTGGCAGAATACAGCGGCCGTCGCGCAGACGAGCCCCGCTGCCAGCATCTTTTCCCCAATGTTTCATGATGATTCCTCCCTTATAACAAAACCCATATAAAAAAGCCCTTCCGCATCTGCGGAAGAGCCTTGCTGCCATAGCAGACGCCACCTGCACATGGTACAGTTGTCGTCTGCAGCAATCGCCTCCCCATCTCTCGCAGGTCATGACGGTGATTTTCGGACAGGCAGTTCTTCTGGCTCGGTTCATCGCTCCTCTGCGCCTTCCCAGATGTTCATCCAGTGACATATCTATGCAGATTCGCTCCCCTTACAGCGGCGGGACCGCGCCGGCTTTGACCGGCTTCTCTTTTCAGCGCCTTGCGGCGTCACCTGTTCCTTCTTTATGGAATTGTCATGATGGCGAAGTCAGGGCGCGACGTCCTTGCCGCCGTCGGCGGAGCGCAGGCGGCGATTGATGGACGAGAGTCCCTTGTAGATCGTGTTGATGTCGATGTCGTCGCTGCGCGTCTCCATGTACTTCTCGAGCTTGCGCTTGACGCGCTGCAGCGCGTTGTCGATCGACTTGACATGGCGGCCGAGGTCTTCGGCGATTTCCTGATAGGACTTGCCGTCGAGATAGCTCATGAGCACCTTCCACTCCAGGTCGGAGAGGATCTCCTCCATCTTCTTCTCGATGTCGACGAATTCCTCCTGGCTGATGACGAGCTCTTCTGGGTCGGATACCTTGGCCCCTGAGATGATGTCGAGGAGCGTCCGATCCGAATCCTCGTCGTAGATTGGCTTGTTGAGCGAGACATACGAATTGAGCGGGATGTGTTTCTGACGGGTCGCCGTCTTGATTGCTGTGATGATCTGACGCGTCACGCAGAGCTCCGCAAAAGCGCGGAACGACGAGAGCTTGTCGTCGCGGAAGTCGCGGATGGCCTTGTAGAAGCCAATCATGCCCTCCTGGACGATGTCCTCGCGGTCGGCACCGATGAGGAAGTACGAACGCGCCTTTGCCCGAACGAAATTCCGGTACTTGTTGATCAGATAATCCAGTGCGACCTTATTGTTGTGTTCCTTGATATCCAGGAGGATCTCTTCGTCCGTCAGATTCTCGTATCTGCGGTACATGTCCTCCATGATATCCGTGTCTGCTGCTTCTTCCATCGCACTTTTCTCCTTTTACTGTGACAAACACGTAGCCCTTATATAGCCCTTATAGATGAGATTATACGCCCTTTCGCCCAAAAGCTCAAGGCGTCAGCCCTTCTTCTGGAGGCGCTGGCGCATGGATTCGTACATGAGGATGGAGCCTGCCACCGACGCGTTGAGCGAATTGATGCGGCCGACCATCGGCATGCTGACGATGAAGTCGCACGCTTCCTTGGTCAACCGGCTCATACCACGGCCCTCGCTGCCGACGACGAGCACGAGCGGCCCCGTGAGGTCCGCCTCATAGTACGCCTTCTCGCCGTCCATGTCGGCACCGGCGACCCAGAAGCCCTTCTCCTTGAGCTTCTTGAGCGTCTGCGCGATGTTGCCGATGCGCGCGACCGGCACGTACTCGACGGCGCCGGCCGACGTCTTGGCGACGGTCGCATTGAGGGAGACGCTGCGGCGCTTCGGGATCAGGATGCCGTGCACGCCAGTCGCATCCGCCGTGCGCAGCAGAGCGCCGAGGTTGTGCGGGTCCTCGAGCTCATCGAGCAGGACGAGGAACGGGGCCTCGCCCTTCTCCTCGGCCGCCTTCAGGATGTCGTCGAGCTCGGCATAGGGCACGGGCGCGACGTAGGCGAGCACGCCCTGATGGCGGTGGCCGCCCGCGAGCGCCTCGATCTTCGCGCGCTCCACGTACTGCACGACGATGCCGCGCTCCTTGGCAAGCGCTGCGATCTCTGACACAGAGCCCTCGCGGTCGCCGCTCGCAATCCAGAGTTTGTTGATGCCGCGCCCCGACTTCAGCGCCTCGGTCACGGCGTTGCGGCCGACGAGCACATCGTCCGGCAGCTCGCGCGGCTCTTCGCGGCGCTTCGGCTCAGCCTCCATCTGCGGCCTCTTGCGGCGCGAAGCCTCCTTCTCGAATTTCCTGCTGCGCCGCTCCTGCGGGCGCGCCTTTTTCTTCTGTTCCATCTCAATCCTTTTCTCTGAGCTTGATCATCTCAGCAAACTTGCCGCAGGTCATCTCTCCCTCCGGGCAGCGGCCCGTGTTGACGCAGCTCGCGCCAGCATTGAAGAAGAGCGTCGGAGCGACCTTCTTGACTTCGGCGAGCATCTTGTAGGCCATCTCGCGGATCTCCCACTGCGCGCGATTGCAGCAGCGCAGGTTGAAAAAATGCATCAGGGAGCGCGCGTTCATCGTCACGAGGATCTTCGTCTCCGTCGCATTGGCGAGGACGTAGCGCGCGTCTTCCTTCGGCACGCCCATCTCCGTGAGCTCGTCGTAAACACTGCGGATCTCTTCCATCAGTGCCTCGTACTTTGCCTTGGCCTCTGGCTTCTCGGCAATGGTCGGCGGCGTGATGTACTGGAAGCCGTGCGCGGCGACGTAGCGCTGCGACTGCTGGTCATACGAGGCGATGCGGTGGCGCACGAGCTGATGCGTCAGGACGCGCGAGACACCCTCGATGCCGAAAGTGAAGGAAGCGTGCTCAAGCGTCGAGCCATGACCGATCTTGACCATCTTGCGGACCATCTCGCGTACCTTCTCCTCGCTCAGGCGCTCTGCGAGCTCCTCCGCACCAGACGCCGAGTAGCAGAGGCGTGCGGCCATGGCCACGACGCGCTCCGGCTCCGGCGTGTAGTCGAGTAATTTGACTTTGATCATTGTTTCTCCGTTCCCTCCGTCGTTTTCCCGTGGATCTCCTCCATCATGGCCTTGCTGATGACAGCGAAGGCCGCCTCGCAGAGCTCCTGCAGGCGCTCGAACTTCTCAGACAGATAGAGCGTCCCGAGGAGCGCCTCAAAGCCGGTGCTCGAATGGTACTCGGCCACGCTCGAGCTGCGCGGCGCATGGCTTTTAGCGTTGCGGCCGCGGCGATAGATGGCCTTCTCCTCGTCGGTCAGCATGGACTCGATGCCGAGGTACGCCTTGTGCTGCCAGACCGCCGAGACGATCTGGGCGCTGAAGGCGTGCAACGCGTGCACCCTGGCCTGCTCGTACGAGAGCAAGCGCGTGCGCACGAAGAGGTGGAAGAATGCATCGCCGACGTAGGCGAGCACGAGCGGGTTCATCTGACGGACATTCGTGCCGTCGTAGCGCGTCTTGATGCCGCCCTGCTCGTCCGGCGTAAACATCATGTCGACGAGCAGCTTGAACTGCGAGAATTTCATGCTTTCTTCCACCGTACGCCGTTCGGCGTGTCCTCGAGCACGACGCCGGCATCCTTGAGCGCATCGCGGATCTTGTCGGCGACAGCCCAGTTCTTCTCCTTGCGCGCATCCTGGCGCAACGTGATGATGATCTCCATGAGCTTGTCCGTCAGGCCGTCATCTTCAGCCTTTTCCTGCTGCTCGAAGATGCCGATGATCTCGGCCATCTCGGCGTAGATATCCGCGACCTTCTTGAAGTCTGCCGCATCGAAAGCCTTCGTGCCGTTCGTGACTTCCTGATAGTAGATGTTGATATCTTTTGAGAGCGCAAACATCTGACTGATGGCGAGTGCCGTGTTGAAGTCATCTTCCATCGCCTCGTAGAATTCCTTGCGCAGCGCTTCGGCCTTAGATGCAAGTTCTGCTGCCGTGTCGTCATCGCCCTCTTTCCCTGCGAGCTCGTCGATATACGCCTTCGTGTTCTGCAGGCGTGCAAGGCTCGTCTGCGCTTCCTTGAGGCGCTCGTCCGAGAAGTCGAGCGGGCTGCGGTAATGCGTCTGCAGGATGAAGAAGCGGATGACTTCGCCCGGATATTCCTTGAGGATGTCCTTGACCGTGAAGAAGTTGTTCTTCGACTTCGACATCTTCTCGTTGTGGATCGTGATGAAGCCGTTGTGCAGCCAGTACTGCGCGAAGCTGTGATCATCACCGATGCAGGCCTGCGACTGGGCGATCTCATTCTCGTGATGCGGGAAAATGAGGTCGCTGCCGCCGCCGTGGAAGTCAAATTTCTCGCCGAGGTACTTCAAAGACATCGTCGAGCACTCGATGTGCCAGCCCGGGCGTCCCTTGCCCCACGGGCTGTCCCAGGACGGCTCGCCCGGCTTCGCGGCCTTCCAGAGCGCGAAGTCCATCGGATGGTGCTTGGCCGTGTTGACCTCGATGCGCGCGCCGGCCTGCATGTCGTCGAGACTGCGGCCGCTGAGCTTGCCGTAATGCGAGAACTTCTCGACGCTGTAGTAGACATCGCCGTTGTCGACCACATAGGCGTAGCCCTTCGCGATGAGCTTCTCGACCATCGCGATGATCTCCGGCATCGTCTCACTGACGCGCGGGTAGACATCGGCATGGCGGACGTTCAGCGCATCCATCGCCTCGAAATAGGCCTTGATGTAGCGGTCGGAGATGTCCTTCCACGTCACGCCTTCCTTGTTGGCCGCATTGATGATCTTGTCGTCGACATCCGTGAAGTTCTGGATGTAGTGGACCTTGTAGCCCTTCTTGGCGAAGTAGCGGCGGATGACGTCCCAGGTCACGAAGGGGCGTGCATTGCCGATGTGCGGGTGGTTGTACGGCGTGACGCCGCAGCAGTAGATGCTGACCTCACCCTCCTTGAGCGGCTTGAACTCCTCCTTACGGCGAGTCATCGTATTGTAGACTTTAAGCATGTTCTTTATCCTCCAATCTCTTCTCGAGTTCATTGACTTTCTTTTCCAATGCCTGGATCTGGCGCATCATGCACTCGCGCATCTCCTCGTCCGGGTCCGGCAGCATGTCGTGGTCGAGGTCGACATCGAGCTCGTCCTCGATATCTGTGAGGCTGTCATCCGACTCGACGAGCCGCGTCGCGCGCAGGGCCTGACGGAGCTCTTCTGCCGTGTGAACGCGCTTGCCGCCCATGACGACGATGCGCCCCGGGATGCCGACAACCGTCGCGTACGGCGGGACCGGCTTCAAGACGACAGAGCCCGCGCCGATCTTCGCGTGGTCACCGACCGTGAAGGAACCGAGCACCTTCGCGCCCGACGCCACGACGACATTATTGCCGATGGTCGGATGGCGCTTTCCCTTCTCCTTGCCCGTGCCGCCGAGCGTCACGCCCTGGTAGAGCGTGACGTTGTTGCCGATTTCCGCCGTCTCGCCGATGACGATGCCTGTACCGTGGTCGATGAACAGGCCCTCGCCGATCGTCGCGCCCGGATGGATCTCGATGCCCGTCAGGAAGCGGGCAAAATTCGAGATCATGCGCGGTATGAGCACCCAGCCGCGCTTGTAGAGCGCATGCGAGATGCGATGGAACCAGATTGCATGAAGGCCGGAATAACAGAAGAGCACTTCAATCACGCTGCGCGCAGCGGGGTCGCGCTCAAAGACAACGCGGATATCCTTGCGAAGCCGCGAAAAAAAAACTCATAGTCCATCCTCCCTGTCCTATACAAAAGGCCCCGCATCTCCTCAGAGACGCGGGGGCCGTGGTTCCACTCTGGTTAAGGGCCATGCCCTTCACTCATGAAGATAACGCCTTCCTGCGTCAGGGCCTACTCTATTCTGCCCTGCAGCTCCCGGGTGCATTTCTGGCGGATATCCATAGCCCCTTCACACCACCCGGAGCCTCTCTTGATGGCTGGTCCAACCGTACTTCTCCCGTTCCACGCCTTTTCATATACGGGATTCATTCTATCACAGCTTCTCGATTCCTGCAACCGCATAGGCGGAGATTCCCTGCTCTGCTCCTGTGAAGCCGAGCTTCTCCTCCGTCGTCGCCTTAACATTGACATCGTCAAGCGAGACGCCGAGCACCTGCGCGATGTTCTCGTTCATCTGCGGGATGAAGTCCTTCATCTTCGGCTTCTGGGCGACGATCGTCGCATCGACATTGCCGATGCGGTAGCCCTTCGCCTCCAGCAGGTGGCGGACTTCCGCGAGGAGCTTCATGCTGTCGGCGCCCTCATAGCGCGGGTCGGTATCCGGGAAATGGCGGCCGATGTCACCGAGCGCCGCGGCGCCGAGCAGGGCGTCGGAGATGGCGTGCAGCAGTACATCGGCATCCGAATGGCCGAGCAGCCCGAGCGCATGCGGGATTTCCACCCCGCCGATGATGAGCTTGCGCCCTTCGACGAGGCGGTGCACATCGTAACCCATGCCAAAACGCGTCATACAATCAATCCTTTCTCTTCTCGCTCTTCGCACTCTTGATGAAGTCGCAGACTTCTGAAGCGGCCCGCCGCACGGTCCCCGTGAAGCTGCCCGACTGGCGCAGGAATGCCTCCGCCACGACGAGATCTTCAGGTGTCGTGACCTTGATGTTCTGGTAGGAATCCATGACGACATGGACCTTGGCGCCATAGCGCTCCACGAGGCTCGCATCGTCCGTGCCGAGGAAGCCGTCGGACTCTGCCTTCTCATTGGCAGCCATGAGCAGGCTTCTGGAGAAGCCCTGCGGCGTCTGTACGGCCCAGAGCGTCGAGCGGTCTGGCGTCGCCGTGACGACGCCGTCTTTGACGACCTTGACCGTGTTCTTCTCCGGCACAGCTGCGATGGCCGCGCCGTGCGCGCGAGCCGCCTCGATGACAGCCTCGATCGTCGCGCGCGAGACGAGCGGGCGCGCTGCATCGTGGACGAGGACGACATCGCTCGCCTCCGACGAGGCCTTGAGCCCGTTCCAGACGGAATACTGGCGCTCGCTGCCGCCCGCGACGACCTTGACCGACTTGGCAGCCTCACGAAAAAGCCCGAGGCCCTGCAGGGCGCGGCGCAGCGGCTCGACTTCCTCCGCGCCCGTCACGACGATGATCTCCTGCACCTCCGGCACTGCGGCAAAGACCCGCAGCGTGTGGAACAGGATGGGCTTTCCCATGAGGCGCAGGAATACCTTGTTGACGCCCGCCTGCATGCGCTTGCCGCGCCCTGCTGCGGGCAGGATGACACTGACCATGCTCTACCTCTCCTCTCGCAGCGACCAGCATCAATGCGCTGGTTTCGCGAAGATCATGCGGCCAGCCGCCGTCTGCAGAGCAGACGTGACTTCCACCGTGATGGATTCATTCATGTGACGGTTGCCGTTCTCGACGACGATCATCGTGCCGTCATCAAGATAGGCGACGCCCTGGCCGGGCTCCTTGCCCGACTTGACAATCGTCACGCGCATCGTCTCACCAGGGATGACGACTGGCTTGACGGCATTCGAGAGCTCATTGATGTTGAGCACCTCCACACCGCGCAACTGCGCGACCTTGTTGAGGTTGTAGTCGTTCGTGATAATCTTGCCGCCGACCTGCTGGCCGAGGCGCACGAGCTTCGAGTCGACCTCCGAGATATCGTCGAAGTCGACATTCGTGATCTCGACCTTGACCTTCGTGCTCTGGCGGATGCGCTGCAGGATGTCGAGCCCGCGGCGGCCGCGCGTGCGCTTGAGCGCATCGGCCGAGTCGGCGATGTGCTGGAGCTCTTCGAGGACAAAGACCGGAATGAGCAGCGTGCCCTCGATGAAGCCCGTGTCGCAGATATCGGCGATGCGGCCATCGATAATGACACTCGTATCGAGCAGCTTGTAGGCGTGCGCATCGGCTGTGGGGGCGGCCTTTGCCGACTCCTCTGGCGCTGCGTCAGGAGCCGCGCGCATCTCCCTCATCTTCGCGAAGTCCTTCATAAAGCGCGGCACGAAGTCAAAGAGCCCCGTGAGTTCCCGGCGCTTCTTGATCGTGATCGTGATGCCGAGATACCCGAAGACAATGCTGAAGATGACCGGGATGTAATCTCCGACAACAGGGATCTTCGCAAATGAATAGCCGAGAAGATTGGCGAGTATGAGTCCGATAGCAAGGCCGACGGCGCCTGCGATGACGTCGTGGATCGGCATTTTGCCGAGCTGCAGCTCCACCCATGCAGAAAACCGCTTGAGGCAGCGGATGAAGTACGGGGAAGCCAGAAAACCAATGATGCCGCCGAGAATTGCGCCGAAGAGGATGCAGAGCAGACTTCCCATGGTGATGCGCACAACGCCCATCTCCATCTTGAGGATCTCCGTGCCGACGTACATCGTCAACACAGGGCTCGCAAGGTCCAGCAGTGCGCCTCCGGCAATCGCTAAGAACAGTGTGATAAAGAAACGCAAGACACGATCTAGCATACATTCACCTCCTTGAACAGAAAAACAAAAAGAAAAGTCCGAACAGAATCAGTATACTCTACTCTGCTTGGACTTGTCAAAACTCAGGTTCGCATGTTCAATGTGCAAACGCATTTTCAGAAAGGACAGAAGTGAGCCAGTTTTCGATCTCCTTCGGCGTCTTATTGCAGGCGTAGACGAGCTCGCTCACGAGGATCTGCTTCGCGAGATCGAGCAGGCGGCGCTCTCCCGATGAGATATGGCGGCGGCGGTCCTGCAGGATGAGATTGCGCGCCACAGCGGCCACATCGCAGATATCGCCGCTCTTCATGCGCTCCAGATTGGCATGGAAGCGCTTATTCCAGCTGCCCTTCGGCTTCTCCGGCTCCTTCTCGAGCACTTCGCGCACCTCATCGACCTTCTGCTGCGGGATGATGTCCCGCAAGCCGACATTGTCGGCATTGTCCGTCGGGATCATGACCTTCATGTTGCCCAACGGCATCTCGAGGACATAGTAAGACTTGCCCTCCCCGAGGACTTCACAATTCTCGATGCCGGATATCACACCAGCACCATGCATCGGATAGACGACCTTATCTCCTATCTGTAACAAGAGCACCCCTCCTCTACACACGAGCCAACCACCAGCTAAGTCAACACATCTACATCTTCATTGTACCACAAATAATCAAAAAAGTAAAATTTTTATTTTATCACAACAGCTTCGCATCGTCAATAAGCATATGCAAAAAAAACAGGCCCCATGATGGGACCTGACAGATGACGCTTGACTCAGCGGACAAAGACGACATTCGTGCGGTCGAGGAAGCCCGAAGCGCCGTTCTCGATGAGGACGCGGTTGGCATCAGCGACCGAGAGGATTGGATTGCCGTTGTGGTGTCGAGGCCGACAGCCTTGACAACCAGCGGATTCGAACCGGCGCGGGATGCCTTGCTGAGATCCGTCGTGTAGCTGGCCATGCCGTTCGCGATGACTGTGGCCGAGTCGAGGTTCTTGTAGCCGTAGATCGGCTCACCGTTGGCGTTCTTGATGACCGGGGACATGACCGGCTTGAGGCCAAGGCCGCGGCAGTCCACGATCAGGCCTGTGTAGCCGCCGATTGCCTGGCCGGCCGGGGCAGCTGCAGCAGAAGAGCCTGATGCGACGGCGTCGTGACGGACGGGATCGTCGTGCCCGGCGTCACCTGGACGTTGACCTGTACGGAAGACGGCGTGCTGGCCGGCACGGATGCATCGGGAGCCGGGAAGCTCGTCGGCACCGTGTTCGTCGGCAGGACGGCCGTCGCGAGGGAGTTCGAAGCGCCAAAGACGGACATCTCCATCGTGACCGTGTAGCCGCCGCCATCGACGGCCTGCTCCGAGACAATGCGCGCACCCTGGATGAGGGCTGTGACCTTCGTCTTCGTGACATCGCTCGTCACCATCATGTTCTCGACCGTTGTCTCCGAATCAACGTTGACGCCCTTGACCATCTCAGCGAGCTGGCGGTAGGCATCGACGACAGCAGCGCGGCGTGCGAGCATGCGCGCCTGGATGGCATTGACGGCATACGTCGGAGCTACGCCCATGCCCTGTACCGTGATCTTGCTGTCACCGCTCCAGTCCATCCCCGTGCCCGCCGCAAAGGCGCTGGCAGCCGAGACGACCATGAGCGTCATGGCCATCACGCAGGCCATGAGCATCTTGGAAATCTGTCTTCTCATCCTTACTTCCTCCTCTTGGGGCTCTCTTTTGCAATCTACACTGTGAGCTTACACCTGCAATCTTAAGATTTCCCAAAAACAGTTAAAAATATTATGTTCTATCAACTAATTTCACACAGGACCAGCCCGTGCTGCCGTCACTCCGACTTCGTCGCGCGCATGAAGAGCTGCATGAGCTGTTCCTTCGGGTCCTTGTGGTCGTGGATGATCGCGTAGACTGTCGCGCAGATCGGCAATTCGACGTGGAACTCACGCGAGAGGTCCATGAGCGCCTCCACTGTGTAGACGCCCTCTGCCAACTTCGCGAAGGGCTTGCCCGTGATGAGGTCCTCGCCAAAGCGGCGGTTATTGCTGTGTGGCGAGAAGAGCGTCGCCTCGTAGTCGCCGAGATGCGAAAGGCCGTAGACCGTCATGCGGTCACCGCCCATCGCCTCGATGAGGCGCGAGAGCTCGTGCGTGCCGCGTGCCATCAGGGCACCCTTGAGGCTGCTGTAGCCGAAGCCGTCGAGCATGCCGGCGGCCAAGCCGATGACATTCTTCGAGGCTGCGCCGATCTCCGTGCCCAGAAGGTCCTCTCCATAGTAGAAGCGAATCAAAGGGCTCGAGAACGCATCGACGAGCTCGCGCGTGAGCTTCATCTCGCGCGCCGCGATGACCATGCAGTTCGGGATGCCGCGCACGAAATCCTGCACGTGTCCCGGGCCGACCCAGACTGCCACGCGCATCGACGAGCCGAGCTCCTCGTAGAAGACCGTCGTCAAGCGCTTGCCCGTGCCGATCTCGAGCCCTTTCATGCAGAGCACGAAGCGCTTGCCAGAGAGGTCGATGCCAAGTGCCACGAGATCCCTGCAAAAGGAGCGCAGCTGCTGGGAGCTTATAGAGATGACGAGGATGTCTGCTGAAGCGACTGCCCCCGCAAGGTCATCTGTCAGCTGCACCGAATCGGGCAGCGTCAGGTATTCATTCTTGCGATGTTCCACCAGGGCAGCGAGATGACGGGAGCCCTTGCGCCCCCAGAGCGTCACCGCATGGCCGATGTGATCGGCATACCAGGCATGGAAGGAGCCCCAGCGGCCACAGCCGAGTACGGAAATATTCATGCCGAAACCTCCACTTTCGCCCCCGTGAGGTCGCGCACGACTTCGCCGGCGATGATGAGCCGACGACAGACGGCACGAACGAGATGCTGCCCGGGACAGCACGGCGCATATCACAGTTGCGCGCGCTGCCCGGCGGCAGATGCAGTTCTTGCCGCAGCCGCTCTGGCGGACACGCAGAGGCTTTTCCTTGGAATAGACGACCTTGAGCTTCTTGACGCGGTTCTCCTTGAGCTTCTTGCGCATGACGCGCGCCAAGGGGTCCACGCTCGTCTTGTAAATGTCCGTGACCTCGAATTTCGTCGGGTCCAGCTTGTTGCCGGCGCCCATGCTGCAGATGATCGGGATGTGGCGGTCGCGGCACTGCAGGACGAGATCGATCTTGCCCGTCACCGTGTCGATGGCATCGACGACGTAGTCGTAGGGCATCGTGAAGAAGCGCTCGGCCTGCTCGGGCAGGTAGAAGTCCTCGATCGTATCGACAACAGCCTTCGGGTTGATGTCGAGGATGCGCTCCTTCATCGTCTCCGTCTTCTTCTTGCCGACCGTCTTCGACGTCGCATGGATCTGGCGGTTGATGTTCGTCAGGCAGATGAGGTCATTGTCGATGAGCACGAGATGGCCGACACCGGCTCGCGCGAGCCCTTCTGCCACAAACGAGCCGACACCGCCGACGCCAAAGATGGCCACCGTGCTGTTTGCCAGCTTCTCCATGCCGACCTCGCCGAGCAGTAACTCCGTGCGGGAAAAGCGACCTAATTTACTCAAGATATCTGTTCCTTTCTATTTGTTTATTTCTTATTTCTGGTAGTTCTCATTTCTGATTTTTATCGTCAGGTGTCAGGCGGAATGCCGGGAAGGCAAAGGCGCCATTTGACGCGGGCTTCGCGGGCTCCGACTGCTGCCGCATGAAACTCGGCGGCTCCAGCGTGAATGAGTCGCGCTTCGGCGCGGCCTGCTGTACAGGCTGCTGCGCACTCGCCTTGGCGGGCTTCTCCTCTGCCTGCGCGGTGTTCTTGACCATGACGCCGTCCGTGAAGTCCGTCGCGATGATCGTGGCGCGCACATCGCCGCCGAGGGAATTGTCGATGACCGTGCCGAGGATGATATTGACCTCGGGGTCCGTGTGCTCGTAGATGTAGCGCGTCGCCTCATCGACATCGTAGAGGCTCAGCGTCTTGTCGCCCGTCAAGTTCAGGATGATGCCGCGCGCGCCGTCGAGGCTCTTGCTGATCAGCGGGCTGTCAACGGCCTGCTTGACGGCCTCTACCGCGCTGCGCGAGCTGCGCCCGATGCCGAGCAGGGCATCGCTCGACGCACTCTGGCGGAAGATCGTCGTGACATCCGCGAAGTCGACGTTGATGACGCCCGTCGTCAGGATCAGCTCTGCCACGCAGTTGATGGCCTGCTGCAGGATGCCATCGGCGCAGGAGAACGCCTTGACGAGCGTCATGTGGCGGTTCTCCGGCAGTTTCATGAGGTTGTCATTGGCCACGAGGATCAGCGCGTCCATCTGGGCCTGCATCTTCGCGAGGCCCTCATTGGCCAGGCGCTTCTTGCGGCTGCCCTCGAAGCTGAACGGCAGCGTGACGACGCCGACCGAGAGCGTCCCGAGGTCGTGCGCGATCTTGGCGACAACAGGCGCCGCCCCTGTGCCAGTACCACCGCCGAGGCCGGCCGTAACAAAGACGAGATCTGCGCCGTTCATCGCTTCGCGGATCTTATCCTTTGCGTCGAGGGCCGCCTTCTCGCCGAGCGCGATGTTGCCGCCCGTCGCCGCG
>ENA-OQED01000169-OQED01000169.1-human-gut-metagenome-genome-assembly--contig:-NODE-169-length-26292-cov-1.396484_pt1 | contig 26292 bp, 29 predicted proteins | sample MGYA00242790_ERZ504625 | MGnify/ENA primary metagenome ERZ504625 (study PRJEB26092, sample SAMD00036345) | human gut metagenome | host: Homo sapiens | study: EMG produced TPA metagenomics assembly of...
CGAGTTTGAGCGTAGTTCCCTTTGCTTTTTAGGTGATTCTGACTCTCTAATTGTTTCTAATGGCATTCCACATTCACAATAATCCTTATCTATTGTTTCCTTCAAGTCGTGACTGGCAGCGAATGTTAATAAATAAAATGCCCGGAAGTGTAACCCAGCGGAAGCCACTACGGTTACGCATTTGCCTTTTCAAGCTTTATTCCGGTTCGGGTATCCACAGCCTTTTTGAATTAAATCCCAAATTATTTTAAAAACATCCGCAACATCTTCCTCTTAAACTTATTATACCTTTGATACCGCACCGGAAGATCCATCCAGGTCTTTTTATCCACAATACTCCTGTAATGTGTAAACTCATCGAATCCGGCTTTCCCGTGATATCCCCCCATTCCGCTTTCGCCGACACCGCCGAACGGCATGGCACTGGTAGCAAGATGAATGATGGTATCGTTGATGCAGCCACCACCGAAGTGACAGCGGTCAAGGACTTTCTTCTGTGCAGCTTTATCTTCACTGAAAAAATACAGTGCCAGCGGATGCGGATGTGATTCCACGGTCTGAATGGCATCATCCAGTGATTCGTAAGTCAGGATCGGAAGGATTGGTCCGAAGATTTCCTCGCCCATGACAGCATCCTCCCATGTAACATTCTTCATCACAGTAGGTGCAATGCGTAAGATCTTGGCATCCGATTGTCCGCCGATCACTACTTTGGAAGAATCAATCAGCCCCTGCAGACGCTGGAAATGTTTCCGGTTGATGATCTTACCATAATTAGGATTCTCCAATGGATGTTTGCCGAACTGACGGCGGATCTCGGATTTGATTGCATCGGTCAACTGGTCACGGATCGCTTTATCACAGAGAATATAATCCGGTGCGACACAGGTCTGTCCGCAGTTTAAGTATTTACCAAAGACAATACGTCTTGCGGCAAGAGGAATTTTGGCCGTAGAGTCTACAATACATGGACTTTTACCGCCAAGTTCCAAAGTTACCGGTGTTAAATATTCGGCTGCATGTCTTAAGACTTCACGTCCGACTGTCTTTCCGCCGGTGAAGAAGATCTTATCAAAACGCTGGTTTAAAAGAGCCTGGTTCTCGGCACGTCCGCCGGTCACAACAGCGACATATTCATCCGAAAAGCATTCTTCGATGATCTCCTGCATCACACGGCTGGTAGATGGTGCATAAGCACTTGGCTTAACAACAGCGGTATTACCGGCGGCCAGTGCATCGATCAGTGGTTCCAGTGTCAGCAGGACCGGATAATTCCATGGACTCATAATGAGAACATTTCCGTATGGGGAAGGAGAGCGGAAGCTTTTGGCTGCAAACTGTGCCAGCGGTGTCGGAACGACCGTTTCTTTTGTCAGTTTTTTTATGTGCTTCAGCATCCAGCTAAGTTCTGAAAGTGTGAGTCCTATCTCACACATATAGCTTTCCGTCTCGCTTTTTCCAAGGTCGGCTTTTAAGGCAAGATTCAGATCCGGTTCGTGGCGGGTGATAGAATCTTTCAATTTCTGAAGTTGTTCTATTCGATAAGCTACAGGCAGAGTCTGGCCTGTCTGGAAAAATTTATGCTGCTTTTCCAGGATGTTCTGATTTCTGTTTCTGTCATTTTCATTTACCTCCTGTACAAGATGATACATCTGTTCCAGTTTTGAAGGTCCCCATAAAACAGGTACCGGATAGAGCGGGTTCGCTTCTTTATCTGCATAACGGGCCAGCTTCGGAATATCCTCATTGCGGATACCATCCAGTGTCTCAGGGATATTCATGGAAAGATTCATGTTTCGGATATGCCGGATGAATTCTCCGGCAGCAACTGCGTCAAGGTCCGAATCAGAGATGCCGGTAAGACGCGCAAGTCTGGCCAGCTTTTTGTGTGCGGCAGTTCCATACGCTTCCAGTATGACCGGAAGGAGTACAGAATTGGCAAGTCCATGAGGAATTCCGTAACATCCACCGAGACTGTGGGCTACGGCATGCACATATCCGACATAACTTTTTGTAAAGGCAGTTCCGGCAAGATAAGAGGCACGGAGCATATGATGTCTTGCAGTTTTGTCATTTCCATTATTATAAGCGTTTTGCAGATTGTCGAAGATCAGTTGGATGGCTTCGACAGCTGCGCTGCGTGTCTGTCTGGTAGTAGAGCGTCCGATATAAGCTCAATGGCATGGGTCAGTGCGTCCATACCGGTAGTTGCCGTAAGCTGTGGCGGAAGTCCGTAAGTGACGGATGGCTCCAGTACCGCATAGTCTGGAATCAGATTAAAATCGTTGATTGCATATTTGTGATGCGTATCTGCATCGGTGATCACAGCTGCAAGAGTGGTCTCACTTCCGGTTCCGGCAGTTGTCGGAACTGCGATCAGGAGCGGAAGTCTGTGCCAGATTTTTAAGATGCCTTCCATCTTAGAAAGAGACTTATGCGGGCGGGCAAGTCTTGCACCGACTGCTTTTGCACAGTCCATGGAAGAACCGCCGCCGAATGCAAGAAGTGCCTGACATTCATGGTCAAGATAAAGATCCTTCGCATCTTCTACGTTGGCAGAAGTTGGATTTGCAACTGTATCTTTATATATTGTACATGAAATCTGAGATTTTGAAAGCTGTTTTTCCAAAGGTTTTGTAAGTCCAAGCTTGTAGACACCCGGATCTGTGACGAGCAGGATGTGGGAAATGTGATGTTTTTTCAGTACGGCAGGGACATTTTTGAATCCATCGATTAATTCCGGTTCCCGGTAAGGAAGAAACGGAAGAGCAATTCTAAAACAAGTCTGAAAAATGCGACAGTATATTTTCTTAAAAGTATTCATGAGAAACCTCCATATAATATAAAAAATTGTGTGTTCAAAAGAATTGGAAAAATACAGTGTCATACTGCAAAATCCTGTGCTAGAATAAAACTGGGGGTAACACCCATGTCAAGAAAGAGAGTGAAAGATATGCAGAAAAAAGACGAATACTGCATTACTGCAGGTGAATTTGCAAAGATGTGCCAGACCACCAGAGATACACTCCGCTATTATGAGCGCCAGGGAATTCTGGTGCCGAAGAAGAATCCGGTTAACGGATATCATTATTATAGTTATGCACAGATCAGTTCCTATTATTTTATCCGAACATTCCGTGAACTGGACTGTTCGGTGGGAGATATTAAAGAATACCTGTTGGGCGGGGAAGAGGTAAGATTTGACGCTTTTGTGGATCAGCAGTATGACAGACTGCTCATGATGAGAAGAGAACTGGACCGGAAGATCCACACGATTGCCGGAACGAGGAAGATTCTGGATCAGATTCGGATCGCAGATGCAGGGAAACCGGTGATCAGAAAAGTGGAACATTCTTTATATCTGATGTTGACAGAAGTCCGGTCGTCACCGGCGACTTCGTCCGGGGAGATAGCAGAAGATATACGCAGACATCTGAAATGTTGTGAGATTCCGGATGTCCAGGCATTTCCAATGGGATCCGCAATTGGGAAAGAAGCATTTATGAAGGGAATATATTCGTATAAAAATGTGTTTAGTTTTGCGGATAAAAAGCAGAAAGTATATACAGAGATGAAGCCGGGGGAATATCTTGTGGCTGTATCGCGGGAAAGTGACGGAGATATCAGCAGAACTTACAGAAAGATGATGGAATTACTGCAGAAAGAGAAGAAAAAATGGAGTTCAGATATTTACATTCTCAGTATTGTCAATGTGATCGACCCAAACGAAGAACGGAAATATCTGAAATATATATTTGCAGCGGTCAGTGATTTATAGTATCATTTTCATCTTATCTTTCTCCATCTGCATCCAGTAATCTTTGCGCTCTTCAAATTCCTGAGAGATCCATTCCAGTGATTCATCCAGTCCTTCTCCGGTGAATGGAAAATCTTTCAAAGTCTTTACATCATCAGAAGTCTGTTCGAAGCACCATGGTTCCGGATACACCCATACGTGCAGAATGTCATTTTCTGCACGCATGAAGAAGCGCATGCCATGATGAGAACCGGAGAAAGGTTCTTTTTTTTAATACTTTTGTATTGAGACCGATAACCTTGATCATAAGAAATCCTCCCTTGTTGTTCAGTCGGTATTCTCATCTTATCACAAAAAGAATGATTCATAAAGGCAGATTTCTAAAGGCAGATTCTTTTATTTCTGAGCCTCTTCTGCAAGTTTTTTTGTAATAAAGAATCAAATCTGCAGCCTGCTGATAACTCAGATGAGTGGTGTCAATGGACAGGTTGTAGTATTTGGACTGTCCCCATTCTTCACCGGTGAATTCCTTGCGGAAAGTACTGCGTTTTTCATCAATTTCTTCAATCTTACGTTTGGCTTTTAAGCGGGAATTGATGTGGTCACGGGCCATGACTGCAGCAATCCGCTTGTCCATATCTGCATGGATGAATACACTGAAGGCATTGTCCTGTTCACGTGTAAGGTATCCGGCGCAGCGGCCAATGATGATGCACGGCTTCTCGGCGGCCAGTTCTTCTACGAGTTCAAAAGGAAATGGCTTCTTCTTAGGTCTGGAGTAGTTCATAGCGATGGAATACAGCAGACTGTTCATCGGCTGTTCTTCCAGATATTCTTCAACTTCCCCCTCAAATCCACGTTCTTTTGCAATTGCAATGAAACGTTCTTTATCATAGAATTCATACCCGGTACGTTTTGCAAGAATCTTTCCGATGGCATGTCCGCCGCTTCCATATTCACGTCCGATACAGATAATTGTTTTTTCCATAATCGTTAACCTCCATTTATCTGATTCATAATTCATTAATATAACTGATAGAAAATCGTTGCACCGATAACCGTCATAAGTCCCGAAACAGCGATAGAAAGACTGCTCATAGCACCTTCAATCTCTCCTATCTCCATAGCTTTGGCCGTTCCCATGGCATGGGAAGCCGTTCCGATGGCGAGACCTGTGGCGATCGGATGCCTGATCCCGCACAGCCGGCAGATCACATCACCGAACATATTTCCGATGATTCCGGTAATGATGATAGCTGCAACGGTGATCGTAACGATTCCACCAAGCTCCTCAGAGATTCCCATTCCGATCGCTGTCGTGATAGACTTCGGAAGCAGGGTTGCATAGATCTTCTTATCCAGATGGAATAACATCGAGAAGACCCATACACCGGCCAGACTGGTGAATACACCGGAGAGAATACCGGCAAGGATAGCTTTCATATTCTTTTTTAACAGTCCCATCTGCTGATGCAGCGGAATTGCGAGACAGACGGTAGAAGGCGTCAGCAGATAGCTGAGTAACGAAGAACCATCTTCATATACTTCATATTTAATATTGGTAACTTTCAAAATAATAATCACAAATACAATTGAGATCAACAGTGGATTGCAGAGCGCAAGCTTTGTCTTTTGTCTGAGAATGATACCGATCTCATATCCGATCAGGCTGATTGCCAGACAGAAAAATGCTGAATCCTGTAATAATTTACTCATGTTTTTTGTCCTCTTTCTTTAAGATAAACTGTGCAATACGTCCGCTTACGGCCATAACAAGGATGGTTGTAACGACGATAATAATACTGATCGGAATAATGACTGGCTTTAAAGCACCCCAGGAAACCATAAGTCCGACTCCGGCAGGGATAAAAAGCATTGGCATGATTTCAATCAGAAATCCTCCGGCTTCATTTATTGCACTGAGTGGAAGTATACCGGTCTGTAAACCGATCAGCATAAGAACGAGGCCGTAGATGCTGGCCGGAACCGGGAGCGGCAGTAATGCGTGCAACAGTTCTCCGACGAATGAGATCGTCAGGATGATCATAAATTGTCTTACAAACTTCATGTGTTCCTCCCTATATCTTGTGAATCATAAGATATCCACTTTACTTTGGTGAAATTGTCCTACCAATTATACCACTTCTGAAATAATATGCACGGAAAATCTTAGCGAAAATTGTATAAAATATAATACGTGTGATATGGCGCAGGAATTTAAACGGCATAAATGAGAAATATTATCTGAACAGTCGGAGGTATTAAGAAAATCTTCATAATTTATAAGAGGAAGTCTTTATATTTTTATAGTAAAATGAATCCATATTCTGAAAAGTCTGAAAAACGACAGAGAGGAGGAGTATGAGGAAGGTAATTGAAGTCAGGAATCTATACAAGCTGTACCGTGTTGGTGATGAGTTTGTACGCGCACTGGATGGTGTGGATTTTGAGATATATGAAGGAGAGTTTTGTGCAATTGTCGGGACCTCCGGTTCTGGTAAATCTACACTTCTGAATATGCTGGCGGGGCTGGAAAAACCGACAAAGGGAGAGGTCATCATTGCGGGAAAGCATATTGAAAAGTTAAATGAAGAACAATTGGTGACATTCCGGCGGGATCATGTGGGATTCATCTTTCAGTCATTTCATCTGATGGGAACGTTGAATGCGGTGGAAAATGTAGCATTGCCGCTTAGCTTCCGCGGCGTTCCAAGAGATGTAAGAGTACGAAAAGCCAATGAGATGTTAGATCTGGTAAAACTTGGAAAGCATAAGAAGCATCTGCCGAATCAGATGTCGGGCGGACAGCAGCAGAGAGTGGGAGTTGCCAGGGCACTGGTAGTAGATCCGGATATTATATTTGCCGATGAGCCGACAGGAAATTTGGATTCCCATACATCGGAAGAAGTCATGGAACTGATGCAGCGGGTGGTCAGAGAGCAGAAGAAGACACTGGTCATGGTCACACATGATGATCATCTGGCAACTTATGCGGACAGGGTATTTCATATCCGGGACGGCAGGATCATTAAGATAGAAGATAACCGAATGGGAAAAAGGAAAAGAAGAGGGAGGAAGACATGCAGAAACGAATACAGAAAGAGATAGGAAATAATTGCTTGAAAAGAATCATTGTTGCCTTTCTGGCAGTGATCATGATGACAACTATGCTGCATCCGCAGATGGTACAGGCTGCAACAGGAATTACGATCGAGTCAAAAGACAATAAGGTGCTGACATATAAAGCGGGAGAAAAGAAGACATGGACATTTACCGTAACGAATCATTCGGGGAATCCGATGAATAATGTAACGGTAACACCGGATCTTGGAGATGACAATGATGTATGGCCATTCAAAACAGAGATGCAGAGTTACCAGCAGAACATTGGAACCCTGGAAAACGGAAAATCAAAAGATGTGGCGTTTGATTTTACTCAGAGAGAAGATGTTCAGACTTCACGCTATACTTTAAAGTTCAAGGTTACGGCAGACGGACAGGAAGAAGCAGAAAAGCAGTTCTATGTGAATACCACAGCAAAGTCGGTACAGAAAGACACACAGGATAATAAAGACAACAAAGATACAGATGACGGCAAGGATACAGGAAAAGGCAATGGAGCAGGCAGTAGTTCTGACACATCTTACCAGACACCGGATGCCGGCGGTTACAGTAACGGAGAAGCAGCTTACAGCGGAGGAGCCGGTGGAAGTACGGATGGAGGTGCAGCTTCGGGAAATGGTTCTGTTCCGCGTGTGATCGTAACCGGATTTACAACCGATCCGGCAGAAGTCCGTGCGGGCAGTAATTTCAAGTTAACGATCCATCTGAAAAATACATCCAAGATGAAAGTCAGCAATATGCTGTTCAATCTTTCAGCACCGACAGAAGGCAGCGATGAACAGACGACATCACCGGCATTCCTTCCATCATCCGGTGCAAGCTCCATCTATCTGGACAGCATTGCCCCGAATGGAACAGCCGATATCAGTATCGAACTGAATGCAAAAGCAGATCTTCTTCAGAAGCCATACAGCATGGAACTTTCCATGAAATATGAAGATCCGAATGCTACGCAGGTAGAAGGATCGTCAAGTATCTCTATTCCGGTGAAGCAGGATGCAAGATTTGAAATCAGCGATTTTGAGATCAGTCCGCAGAGCGTTGCTGTCGGTGAAGAAGCAAATGTGATGTGTAGTCTTTATAATCTGGGACGGATCAAGCTCTATAATGTAAAAGCTACATTTGAAGGAAAGAATATCAAAAAGTCGGAAGTATTTATCGGAAATATAGAATCCGGTGCAACCGGTTCGATTGATGCCATGCTGGAAGGAAAGAAAATATCGAATGGTCCGGCGAAGGTAACGATGACACTTAGTTATGAAGATGAATCGGGGAACATTTCAACAACCACGAAAGATCTGAATCTGGAAGTGACAGAAAAAGTGGATGATGATGAGGCGGCAGCTTCCGATATGCCGGAGGAGACACAGAAAAGTTTTCCTGTAATTCCGGTTGTAATCGCAGCAGTGGTCATTGCAGTGGTGGCAGCAGTCGTAATACTTAAGAAGCGCAAAAAGAAACAGCTGGCAGAGATTGAAGAGGAGGAGTTATTGGATGAACTGGAACGATCTTCTGAGGATGAGCATCAATAGTCTGCGGAGAAGGAAACTCCGTACATTTCTGACGGTCCTTGGTGTGTTGATCGGTACAGCTTCGATTGTAGTGATGATCTCACTCGGACTTGGTATGCAGCAGTCCCTTTATAAGGAAGTGGAACAGTCGGGAGGTCTGACCAGTATCACTGTGACCGGATCGGACAACAGTGACGGTATGACGACAGAAAGTAGGGGATCAGGACAGGAGACAGAAAAAAGGATAGATGACCAGTTGGTTGAAAAGATCAGTAAAATGGATCATGTGAAATTAGCTGCACCAATCTATGAGACTTCGGTGATCCTGCTGAAAGGCTCCTATAGGGCGCAGGTCCAGTTGCAAGGAATGACACCGGAAGGCCTGAAATCCCTAAATATGGATCTTGGCGATGGAACGCTTCCAAAGACCGGAACAGGACATCTGGAGCTGATATTCGGAAATGGCGTGATCACTGATTTTTATGAAACAGGAAGCGGCAACGGATATTATGATACCGGGAAAGTCCCGAATATCAATCTGATGAAAGATTCTCTTTTCATGATCACGGATACAGAGAATTACAATAGTGACAGCAGCACAGCCTTTGGAGACAGTACAGACGGAACGGCAGGTACAGGGAGCCAGTCAGATTCCGGAACCGGGAAGACAAAACCTGTTCAAAAGTATGTAGTAAGGGCAAGCGGTGTGATAAATGGCGGCCTGGATGACTATTCCAATAATTATGACAGTGTATTTTGTGACCTGGAGACTTTAAAGCAGTTATTGCGGAAAGAATATGCAGGCAAAGTCATTCCGGGACAGCCGAAGACCAAAGCTGGAAAGGCATTAAAAGGCTTCTATTATACGTCATTAAAAGTGAAAGCAGACGATATAGATCACGTGAATGAGGTCGCTGATGTAATCCGTAATATGGGATATAATGTTGAGACCAATGCGGAATATCTGGACAGTATGAAGAGTCAGTTCGCGATTGTACAGGCGGTGCTCGGAGGTATTGGTGCGGTGTCATTACTGGTAGCTGCAATCGGAATTGCAAATACGATGATGATGTCCATTTATGAACGGACAAAGGAAATCGGTGTGATGAAGGTACTTGGATGCAGTCTTAGGAATATCCGGGAAATGTTCCTGTTGGAAGCAGCGTTTATAGGTCTTCTCGGAGGAATTGCCGGAAATATTCTAAGCTTCGTAATGTCAGCAGCCATTAATATAATTGTTGGAAGCAGCGGTGCTATGTCGATGGGATCAGACAGCACGATATCTTATATTCCGTGGTGGCTTGTGCTGATGTCCATGGTATTTGCAGTGCTGGTCGGAGTGCTGGCGGGATATTTCCCGGCGAAACGGGCAATGAAGCTGAGTCCGCTTGCGGCGATCAGGAATGAATAAAACATAAGAAAGAAGTCAGGTAAGCCCTCAAAACGGTGGCCGCCTGACTTCTTTTTTGTTATTTATGCATAGTTTATTCTTCAATAATATGAATCTCCAGATAATCAAAATCAATGGAATCTACAAAATTATCCTGATAGAACCTTGTCTTGTCATGTCTTTTGAATTCATCAATATTATGATCCAGCCAGATTGGCTTGCTAAGATCGAATTCATAACAGATCGAGTCCAGAGCATTGAAGATCTTATGCGTTCTGGTGTCATCCGTCTCATCGCAGATTACGGTGTCGCGCAGCATATGATTGTCTTTAAATTCTTTTCCCCATAAACGGAACATATGAAGTCCTCCTGTTGTTCGTGTATATATTTGGATTTTCAGATTGGAAAATCTAAAGAATATTACAATTTGATATTCCAAGTATACAGGGAATCAAAAGTAAAGTAAAGATAGGATTTCATGGAAAAAACAGCAAGACAATAGTATAATAATGTATGTGTCAGACAATCAGAAAACAACAGATGAGGAGGAAGAGATACAATGAAAAGTTTAACGGATACATTTCAGTTGAGAAATAAAGTAGAAATTCCATGTATCGGATATGGAACATGGAAGACTCCGGATGGAGAGACTGCTTCAGCAAGTGTAAGAACTGCAATCGAACTGGGATACAGGCATATTGATACAGCGGCGGCATATGGAAATGAAACCAGTGTAGGAGAGGGAATCCGGGAAAGTGGTATTTCAAGGGAGCAGCTGTTTGTCACAAGCAAAGTATGGAATACGGAACGGGGTTATGAAAAGACACTTCATGCTTTTGAAAAAACATGTCAGGATCTGGGAACAGATTACCTGGATTTGTATCTGATACACTGGCCGGCTTCTGTGAATCAGTTTGAAAACTGGGAAGAGATAAATATTTCTACATGGAAAGCAATGATGGAACTTTATAAAGAAGGCAGTGTAAAAGCAATCGGAGTATCTAATTTTATGCCACATCATCTGAAGGCTCTGATGGAGACAGATATCATTCCAATGATTGATCAAATTGAATTTCATCCGGGATGGATGCAGAAGGAAACTGTAAAATATTGTAAAGAAAATACAATACAGGTAGAAGCCTGGAGTCCGCTGGGAAACGGACGGGTATTAAATCATCCGAATTTACAGCAGATTGCACAGAAATACGGAAAAACAGTTGCACAGATCTGTATTCGCTGGTGTCTGCAGCATCAGGTGCTGCCATTATCGAAATCGGTAACACCGTCCCGGATAAAAGAAAATTCGGAAGTCTTTGATTTTTCATTATTACCGGAGGATATGGAACAGATAGACAAAATGGAGAACTTCGGTAACTCTGGTTCACATCCGGATAAGATTGATTTTTGACAGAAACAAAACAATTCTTGTTTTTCCTGCAGCTGTATGATACACTCGTGACATGTGACAAGACACATGTAAATGCAAACGGAATATCTGTAAATCAGCACTGATCGACAAAAAATAGCAGATAAGGAAGGACGAGGAGAACGTTATATGGAAAAAGTAAAGAAAGTATTAGACCGCATCTTCATTGAAGGCTTAAGCGCCATGGCGCACGGTCTGTTCGCAACACTGATCATCGGCACGATCATCCAGCAGATCGGAACATTTATGGGCGGAAATATCGGAGAGATGATCTTCATCGCAGGCAAGCTTGCAGCAGCCCTTACCGGAGCCGGTATTGGTGTGGCAGTAGCCTATAAGTTTAAGGAGCACCGCTGGTAGTGGTGTCGGCAGCAACGGCCGGAATGGCAGGTGCATTTGCAAGCAGTATCCTGGCCGGAAAGGTATTCGTAGACGGAGCTATGGTATTTGCCGGACCGGGAGAGCCGCTGGGAGCGTTCATTGCTGCCTATGTGGGAATCTTCTTCGGACATATGGTATCCGGTAAGACGAAGGTGGATATTCTGGTGACTCCGGTCGTGACGATCGGAAGTGGATGTCTGGTGGGATTTCTGATCGGACCTCCAATCTCGGGATTCATGAGCTGGCTTGGTTCACTGATCAACTGGGGAACAGAGCAGCAGCCGTTTTTGATGGGGATTATTGTATCGGTACTGATGGGAATGATCCTGACACTGCCGATCAGTTCGGCAGCACTTGGTGTGATCCTGAATCTGTCCGGTCTGGCAGCAGGAGCCGCAACAGTAGGATGCTGCTGTAATATGGTAGGATTTGCCGTGGCAAGTTACCGTGAGAACAAAGTCGGGGGACTTCTGGCACAGGGGATCGGCACTTCCATGTTACAGGTTCCGAATATTGTGAAGAAACCGGTAATCTGGCTTCCGGCAATTATATCGAGCGCAATTCTCGGACCGGTAGGAACAATGGTGCTTCATATGACGAATAATGCGACCGGTTCCGGTATGGGGACAGCAGGTCTGGTGGGACAGATCATGACGTGGCAGACGATGATCCAGACAGAGTCTGCACAGATGGTTCTGATCAAAATATTACTGATCCAGATCGTACTTCCGGCAGTCGTGACACTTGGTATTTCGGAATTCATGAGAAAGAAAGACTGGATCAAGACCGGAGATATGAAACTGGAATTTTAGAGAAACTACCTGTATTTACATTTTCGGTGTAAACGATTATAATGTCCTGTAGAATGAATGTGAGTTCAGATTTTACAGAGATATTTAGGAGAAAGCAGGTAGAAAGTTATGATGGGCACTGGAAGAATTCATATGTATTACGGAGATGGCAAGGGAAAGACAACAGCAGCAGTCGGACAGGCAGTCAGAGCCGCCGGAGCCGGACTTCAGGTGCTCTTCTTTCAGTTCCTGAAAGATAATTCTTCAAATGAGAGAAAGATTCTGGAATCTGTACCCGGGATCACCTGCCTTCCGGGGCGTGATCAGGTAAAGTTTGTAAGCCGGATGAACGGAGATGAGAAAGCGGAACTCCGCCATTATAATAATAAAGCGTTGGATGAGATCGTAAAGTTCTGTACGAATTTTGATGTGCTAGTGCTGGATGAATCGCTGTGTGCGATCCATCTGAATGTCTTAAGTGAAGAGAAGATCAGAAGTTTTCTGGAACATAAGCCGCGCGGACTGGAGATCATTATGACAGGGCATGAGGTATCGCAGGATCTTCTGGATCTGGCAGATTATGCGACGATGATGATGAAGGTAAAGCATCCGTATGACCGTAAGGTACAGGCGAGGGAAGGAATTGAATTTTAACATCATAAATCATAATGAGTAGAGAGGCTGTCTGAGGATAGCTTCTTTTTGTTTTACATATGTAGAATCTTTCTAAAATAAATGTGAAAAATAAGACATATTAGCAGTACTTATGGTATAATATTAACAGTGCTGGTTTAACTCTTCGTTAAGAGAGGAGAGAGAACATTTATATGGAAAATACGATGAAGAACTATGAGGATGTCGACAGTTGGAAGACGATCATGTTCCTGTATAATTCAGCGTTGAAAGAAGTGGGGACAAAGCTGGAGATACTGAATGATGAATTTCAACATGTGCATAAATACAACCCGATCGAACATATCAAGACAAGAATTAAGACACCGGAAAGTATTGTAAAGAAGTTACGCAGGTATGGTTACGAGATATCAATTGAGAACATGGTAAAATATATCAATGATATTGCAGGGGTACGCCTGATCTGTTCCTTTACGTCGGATATTTACCGGCTGGCAGAGATGATCGGCAATCAGAGTGATCTGAAAGTATTGTCGATCAAAGACTATATTAAGAATCCAAAAGAAAGTGGATATAAGAGCTATCATATGCTGGTATCTGTACCGATATTTCTTTCTGACAGCGTTGTAGATACCAAGGTAGAGATTCAGATCCGTACGATCGCGATGGATTTCTGGGCAAGTCTGGAACATAAAATCTATTATAAATTCGAAGGAGATGCGCCGGAGTATATCAGCAGGGATCTGAGAGAATGTGCAGAGATGGTATCAACGCTGGATGAGAAGATGCTGTCTTTGAATGAAGCAATCAAAGAATGTCTGGAAAAACAGGAAGAGTTAAATATAAGTACAAAGACAAAAGAGACGAACAGGCAGGATCAACGGGTTCTGCAGGGCCTGGATTAATATCTGGGCCTTTAATATAGAATTCATCTATAAGGGAATGGTTATATTAAGATTCTCTATTTGAAACCCGGAGCGGTTATTTATATAATGAGGAGTGAGAGAAAAGCTTGTAATATAAAGGAAGATCAAAGGAGCCGGGAAACATGTTTATAGATACACACATGCACGAAATGACCTGTTCAAAAGACAGTTTCTTAAAATTAGAACAGATGGTGGAAATTGCCAGGGAGAAAGGTCTTGGCGCAATCTGCATCACAGACCATGATGATATGGGACTGAAAGAATATGCGGAAGAATATGCGGAAAAAACCGGATTTCCGATCTTTGTCGGGATTGAGTTTTTTTCTTTGCAGGGAGACATCATCGCATTTGGAATTGAGGAATACCCGGATGAAAGGATTCCGGCCCAGGAGTTTATAGATCTTGTAAAGAGTCAGGGAGGCTTCTGCTTTGCGGCACATCCATTCCGGAATAATAACAGAGGTCTGGAAGAGAACTTAAGGACAGTAAGAGGTCTGGACGGTCTGGAAGTCCTGAATGGAAGTACTTCTGTAGCAGCGTGCCAGAAGGCAGCAAGATATGCACAGGAACTTGGACTTTGTACGATGGGATCCAGTGACTGTCATGTTCCGGAGAAAGTCGGCGTCTGTGCGACCTGGTTTCCAGAAGAAGTAAGGACAATGGAAGAGTTCCTGGAAGCTCTGAAAAAAGGTGGTATGAAACCAGCATATTATGAAGATGGTTCGTACCATATACTTGAGGTACAAGAGTATGGGAATGGCTATCTGGAGATAGGATTTTAAGGATAGACATTTTCAGGCTTTTATATAATTTATATATTTACCTTTTCCATAAATAATGATAGAATATTTCTATATGTATTGATTGTGGGAATGGTGATGGAAAGGTGGAATCATTATGATTACAGTTAATGCTATGGGGGATAATTGTCCAATCCCGGTTATTAAGACCAAAAAGGCAATAGCTGCACTGACCGGACCGGAGACAATTGAAGTTCTGGTTGACAATGAGATCGCAGTGCAGAACGTAACAAAGATGGCATCAGGTTCAGGAGGAAAAGTTATTTCTGAGAAGCTTGGGGAATGCCGAGTTTAAAGTTACGATTGAAATGGAAGGAGCACCGGCAGCAGACGAAGCAGAAGCAGTATGCGTACCGGATGCAAGAGACAATACAGTTGTTGTTGTATCATCTGACCGTATGGGATCTGGAAATGATGAATTAGGTAAAGTACTGATCAAAGGATTTATCTTTGCAGTGACACAGCTTGATACTCTGCCAAAGACAATGCTTTTCTATAATGGAGGAGCAACCTTGACAACAGAAGATTCGGATTCTCTGGAAGATCTGAAATCACTGGAAGCACAGGGAGTAGAGATCATGACATGTGGAACCTGTCTGGATTACTATGGTCTGAAAGACAAGCTTGCAGTTGGTACAGTTACGAATATGTACAGCATTGTGGAGACAATGGCAAAAGCAGGAAGAATCGTCAGACCATCATAAATTTACTTACATATCTGGATAAAAGCCGGATTCCTGAAGAAAGATGCAGGAGTTCCGGCTTTCTTATACTATCATGTATGTATAATGAATACAAAAATCCGGGCGTGTCAGAGAGATAAATGGATTGTCTCGGGAAAAAGGTATGAAAAACAGGAGGAGTAATAAGAATGAAATCAGATGTAAAATTAACGAGTTTAAGCAAAACCGCAGGTTGAGCGGCCAAGATTGGTCCGGAGACCCTTGCTCAGGTTCTGAGTAAGCTGCCAAAATTTGAGGATGACAATTTAATAGTAGGAATCGAGACTTCCGATGATGCTGCCATCTACAAAGTGACAGATGATATTGCGATGATTCAGACGGTTGATTTCTTTACTCCGATCGTAGATGATCCATATATGTTCGGACAGATCGCCGCGGCCAACTCGCTCAGTGATGTGTGGGCGATGGGAGGAGAGCCGGCAGTAGCATTGAACATTGTAGGTTTCCCGAACTGCCTGGATCCGGCGATCCTTGGCGATATTCTTGCGGGAGGTGCAGATAAGGTAAAAGAAGCAGGTGCGGTATTAGTCGGCGGTCATTCAGTACAGGATGATGAGCAAAATACGGTCTCTGCGTATCCGGATTTGTTCACCCGGATAAGATCTTTAAGAATTATGGCTGCAGACCTGGCGATATATTGATTCTTACAAAACAGATCGGAAGTGGTATCGTGAATACTGCGATCAAAGCAGAGATGGCATCGCCATCGGCAATCCGCGAGGCACAGACGGTTATGGCATCCTTGAATAAGATAGGCAAGCAGGTTGTAGAGAAGTATGATGTTTCCGCATGTACGGATATTACAGGTTTTGGACTGCTTGGACACTGTGTTGAGATGGCATCCGCAAGTGATGTGACATTTGAACTCAGCGTTACCGACATTGCATATCTTCAGGATGCATATGATTATGCGAAGATGGGACTGGTTCCGGCAGGAGCTTATAAGAATAAGAGATATTCGATCAATCAGGTGGAAGTTGGTTCGGTAGAAGAGACATACTTAGATCTTCTCTATGATCCACAGACTTCCGGCGGACTTCTCATCAGTGTTTCGCCTAAAGAATACGAGAATATGATGAGAGACTTCAGAGCATCAGGACTGGATACAACCGTTTCCGTAATCGGAACAGTTGCACCAAAGAGTGATAAGCTGATCCGGTTATTCTAGATATGAAGTCATAAAAGAATGACAGAATGGAGAAGCATAATGAATAAGAATGTATTATACCGGAGTATCCCAAAAGTAGATATTCTTCTGGCGGATGAAGGAATCAAAGTATTGATAGAGCCTACAGCCGTGAAAGTGTAATGGAAGCGATCCACAGTGAGATGGAAAAGCTCCGTGCATATATCGGAACATGCGATGATGAAGAAAAAGCAAAACACCAGATCGCATTACTGAATGAAAATATAGCAAAAGCCGTTGCGGCAATGCATACACCGAATATGAAAAAGGTGATCAACGGAACCGGAACGATCCTGCATACGAATCTCGGACGTGCACCGATCAGTTACGAACACATGATGAAAGCAACAGAGATCGTCAGTGGGTATTCCAATCTGGAATACAATCTGGAAGTAGGAAGAAGAGGAGAGCGTTATTCGCATTTTGAAAAGCTTCTGTGTAAATTAACTGGCGCAGAGGCTGCCATGGCGGTCAATAATAATGCGTCTTCGGTACTTCTGATCTTAAGTTCTCTGGCAAAAGGCGGAGAAGTAATCGTTTCCCGCGGGGAGCTGATCGAGATTGGTGGTAAATTCCGCATTCCGGATGTGATGGAACAGAGTGGTGCAAGCCTCGTGGAAGTCGGAACGACGAACAAGACACATTATGAGGATTATGAAGAAGCAATCACAGAAGAGACGAAAGCTCTTCTGAAGGTACACACCAGTAACTACCGTATCGTTGGATTTACAGAAAGTGTGGGAATTGATGAACTGGTACCGATTGCGAAGGAACATGAGATTCCGGTTGTGGAAGATCTCGGAAGCGGTGTGCTGATCGACCTGGAGAAATACGGTCTGACACATGAGCCGACCGTACAGGAATCCATCGCACATGGTGCGGATGTGGTATGTTTCAGCGGTGACAAGCTTCTTGGAGGACCACAGGCGGGAATTATCATCGGTAAGAAGAAGTACATCGATATGATGAAGAAGAACCAGCTTACCCGTGCACTTCGTATTGATAAATTTACGGCGGCAGCACTGGAAATGGTTCTGATGGAATACCTGTCAGAAGAGACAGCCGTTCAGAACATCCCGGTATTGCGTATGATCGCAACGCCTTTAGAAGAGATTGAAAAGAAGCAGAAGCTTTGTGCGTATCTTGCGTCACACTGGAATGGATGCAAAGATTCAGATGGTATCCTGTGAATCACAGATCGGCGGCGGATCCCTTCCACTTGAGCGGATGGAAAGCCGTGCAGTTGCAATCCAGCCAAATGGCATGAGTGTTGCAGAGATGGAAGAGAAGATGCGTCATCTGGAGATCCCGATCATTCCGAGAACGATCAATGACAGTATCTGTCTGGATGTCAGAACGATCGAACGCAAGGATTATAAAATGATTGCAGCAGAGCTTGCAGAATTATTAGGAAAGAAAGAAGAACGGTAGGTGCAAAAGAAGGCTATGAAGAATATTATTATCGGAACGGCCGGACACATTGATCATGGTAAGACAACACTGATCAAAGCACTGACCGGAAGAAATACAGACCGCTGGGAAGAAGAACAGCGAAGAGGAATTACGATTGACTTAGGGTTTACGTATTTTGACCTGCCGGGAGGAGACCGTGCGGGAATCATCGATGTACCGGGACATGAGAAATTTATCAATAACATGGTTGCCGGAGTTGTCGGAATGGATCTGGTACTCCTGGTGATTGCGGCGGATGAGGGAATCATGCCGCAGACAAGAGAGCACATGGATATTCTGAACCTTCTCGGAATCGAGAAGAGTATCATTGTGCTAAATAAATGTGATCTCGTAGATGAAGAGTGGCTGGAGATGATGGAAGAGGATGTAAGGGAAGAACTTTCCGGAACATTCCTGGAACATGCGCCGCTTGTCAAAGTATCGGCAGCGACAGGTGCCGGCCTTGATGATCTGGTAAAAGAGATCGAACATCAGACCAGAGACGAAGTGGTACAGAAAGATATTCATACTATTCCGCGTCTCCCGATCGACAGAGTATTTACACTTTCCGGATTTGGAACAATCATCACCGGAACACTGGTGTCCGGAACGATCACGAAAGAAGACACACTTCAGATGTATCCGGTTGGAAAAGAATGTAAGATCCGAAGCATTCAGGTTCACGGAGAAGATAAGAAAGAGTGTTACGCCGGACAACGTGTGGCGATCAACATTTCAAATGTGAAGAAAAAAGAAATCAAGAGAGGCTGCGTATTGGCGCCTCCGAACAGTATGAAAAATACCGACCTTCTGGATGTAAAGTTAAATGTACTGGATTCTTCTGTGAGAATCCTGACGAATCATACACGTCTGCATTTCTTTACAGGAACCAGTGAAGTGCTCTGCCGTGCGGTACTTCTGGATAAGGAAGAGATCGGACCTGGAGAAAGCGGTTATGTACAGCTTCGTATGGAAGAAGAAGTTGCGGTAAGAAGAGGAGACAAATTCGTAGTACGTTTCTATTCACCAATGGAGACAATCGGCGGAGGTGTTGTTCTTGAGCCGAATCCGAAGATCAAGAGAAGATTCCAGCCGGAAGTGATCGAAGAACTGAAGCGCAAGGAAGAAGGATCGTCCGCAGATGTTATAGAAATGCATGTGAAGAGTCATGCAGAGACCCTGATCACAGTCACGGAACTGGCCAAGCTTACGGCACTTTCGCCGGAAGAGGTGGAGCAGGATGTGAAAGAACTGGAAGAGCAGGGCAATATCTATGCATTTCCAATGCGGAAAGATACGTATGTATGGCACAGCGATTCTGCAAGAGAGGCAGAACGTATCCTGCTGAAAGCTTTGAAGGAATATGAAGAAACGTATCCGTACCGCTACGGAATTAAGAAGGCACAGGTACAGACCACATATTTCAAAAAGGTAAAACCAAATGTATACGACAAGATTCTGACGCTTTTTGAAGAACAGGGAGTATTGAAACGAGTCGATGAATTCCTGTGCACTCCGGAATATGAAGTGCGAAAAGATAAAACCTATGAGAAAGTGTCAAAGATCATGCTGGATACATTTGAAAAAGCAGGATTTGACTTCGCCAGATATTCCGAGATTACATGTAAGGATGTACCGCAGGATATCATGGACGACATCCTGAACATCTTATTAGAAGAAAAACAGATTGTAAAAATAAATGATGAAATGTATACGCTGACCTCATATATGGAGACCGCGAAAGAGAAGATTAAAGAACACTTGAAAGAGGATCCGCTGATCACGATCGCACAGGTCAGAGATATGTTTGAGACCAGCAGAAAAAGTGCAAAACCGATCCTGGGAGTATATGGACAGTATCAAGGTAACCAAGAAAACGGGAGCAGAGAGCGAAAGGGTGGCATACTAATGAATTTGAAACAGTTAGAAGCTTTCGTTCAGGTAGCAGAGGGAGGCAGTTTTTCAAAGGCAGCAAAACAGCTGTTTCTGACACAGCCGACCATCAGTGCACACATTTCGTCACTGGAAAAAGAACTGAACGCAAGACTTTTTGTAAGAAATACAAAAGAAGTAAGATTATCAGACGATGGAAAGGAACTGTACCGCTATGCGAGACAGATGATCGATCTGCAGAAAAAGATTGAAGAAAGATTCGAGACGGGAAAGGAAGAAAGCAAGCATCTGATCACGATTGCGGCATCTACGATCCCGGCGCAGTATCTGCTTCCGAAGATCCTGATGAAATTCAACGAGAGATATCCGAAAGAACAGGTAAAACTGATAGAGACTGACAGCAGCCAGGTTGTTACACAGATCATCGACCATATGGTAGATGTAGGATTTACCGGAACGGTTCTGGAGAAGAAACACTGCAAATATATTCCGTTTTATAAGGATGAATTGGTTGTGATTACACCAAATACAGAAAAATATCAGGTGTTACATCAGAATCAGGAGGATGTCAGCTGGATCAGCGGAGAACGTCTGATCATGCGGGAAGAAGGATCCGGCACAAGAAAAGAAGCCGGAAAACAGCTCCGTAATGCCGGAATCAATCTGGATAAGCTTAAGATCATTGCAAGTATTGAAATCAGGAGACGATCAAGAAGTCGGTAAAACAAGGAATGGGAATTTCGATCATATCCAGACTTGCGGCGGAAGAAGAAGCAAAATCAGGAGATCTTCTGACATTTCCTATTCCAAAGGCAGATCAGGGACGTGACATTAACCTGGTGTATAATAAGAATTATCAGATGTCAAAAAGTGCAGAGCGCTTTGTTAAAGTGGTAAAAGAAGTATACGGAATAGAAGAATAGATTACAGTTTATGATCTGTAGATCTAAATAATAGAATAAACCCACAACATTTATAGATAATTACTATGAATGCTGTGGGTTTATGTAATGTTTCGATTAGACGGAAAGAAGAAAATAGACTATACTAAAAGCATATGAAAGAGGTATGGATTTACTTAGAAATTAAATAGTATTGAATGAACGGAATAATATTTTTATAATAATACTTGAATCATGTGCGGTTATTAGGAGGAGACAAGTATGATATATATGGACAATGCAGCTACAACAATGCACAAACCACAGGAAGTGATCGATGCGGTAGTAAGTGCGATGAGTTCGATGGGGAATGCAGGACGCGGGGCCAGTGAAGCTGCACTCAGTGCATCCAGGATTATTTATGATGCCAGGGAGAGACTGGCAAAATTATTCGGTGCAGAGAATGCAAGGCAGATTGCATTTACATCGAATTCTACGGAAAGTCTGAATATTGCTATAAAAGGAATACTGGATCCCGGAGATCATGTGATCACAACGGTTCTGGAACATAATTCGGTGTTAAGACCGTTATATGAGATGGAGAAGAAAGGCACAGAACTTTCAGTTATAGGATGTAACGAGAAAGGAATGCCGGATATAGCTGCGATGGAGGCAGCGATAAAAGAGAATACGAAGATGATTATCTGTACCAATGGATCGAATCTTACCGGCAATTATGTAGATGTGGCAGTAATTGGAAAGATGGCGCATAAGCACGGACTGATCTTTATGGTGGATGCATCACAGACAGCCGGAGTTTTTCCAATTGACGTACAGAAGATGGATATAGATATATTATGTTTTACAGGACACAAAGGACTTCTTGGACCTCAGGGGACAGGCGGAATATATGTAAAAGAAGGAATACAGATCAGACCGTTAAAGACCGGAGGAAGTGGAATACAGACATATAGCAAAGAACATCCGGTGCAGATGCCGACGGCTTTGGAGGCAGGTACTTTGAACGGACATGGAATCGCCGGGCTTTATGCGGCGCTTGGATATCTGGAAAAAACAGGAATTGATAATATCCGCAAAAAAGAAGAAAATCTGATGTGGCGGTTCTATAACGGGGTAAAAGATGTTCCGGGCGTTAAGATTTATGGGGATTACAGTCAGAAAGAACGCTGTGCGATCGTGACGCTGAACATCGGTGATTATGATTCTTCAGAAGTGAGTGATGAGCTTCTTATGGAATATGATATTTCTACCAGATCGGGAGGGCATTGTGCACCGCTTATGCACGAGGCGCTTGGAACGGTAGAACAGGGGGCTGTGAGATTCAGTTTCTCACATTACAACACGGAGGAAGAAGTGGATACGGCTATAAGGGCGATCCGTGAACTGGCAGAAGAACCATAAAATATGTGATATGTGACAAGGCGTCATAAAAAAGTATGCCAGGCATATAGTTATGGGGAAATGCAAGAAAATGAGAGTATAGGAGGAAACACATATGAATTTATCAGATTCAAAGAAAAAACTGGTACTGGCCGGTGTTGTGTGTGGTATTATAGCGGCATGCCTTGCAACACTTGGAAATCCGGCGAACATGGCATTCTGTATTGCATGTTTTATCCGTGATACGGCGGGAGCAATGGGAATGCATCAGGCAGAAGTGGTACAGTATGCAAGACCGGAGATTATTGGTCTTGTACTTGGGGCATTTATCATTTCAATAGCAACAAAAGAATATCGCTCAACGGCGGGATCATCGCCGATGATCCGTTTTATTCTTGGTGTGATCATTATGATCGGTGCACTTGTATTCCTGGGATGCCCTCTGCGTATGGTAATCCGTATGTCGGCAGGTGATCTGAATGCATGGGTAGCTTTCGTTGGCTTCATCCTTGGAGTGGCAACGGGAGTATTTGCATTAAAGAAGGGATTCAGTCTTGGAAGAGCACATGTAACTAACAAAGTTAACGGAGCGGTTCTTCCGGCAATCGTGGTTGCGATTTTGATCCTTGCTACATGTACAACACTTCTGAAAACGAGCCAGGCAGGACCGGGAAGCATGCATGCACCGATTATTGCATCTTTGATCGGAGGTCTTGTATTTGGAGCATTTGCACAGAAATCAAGAATGTGCTTTGCAGGAAGTATCCGGGATATTATCCTGATGAAAAACTTTGATCTTATCAGTGTCATTGCGGGACTTTTTGTAGTGATGCTTGTATTTAATCTTGCAACAGGACGTTTCGTGCTTGGATTTGATACACCTGGAATTATTGCGCATTCTGAACATCTGTGGAATATTCTTGGAATGTACACAGTTGGATTCGCAGCTGTACTTGCAGGAGGATGCCCATTAAGACAGCTGATCCTTGCGGGACAGGGATCTTCTGATTCGGCGGTAACCGTAGTCGGAATGTTTGTGGGAGCTGCAATGTGCCATAACTTCGGACTTGCGGCAAGTGGAACTGCACTTGATCCTGAGACGAAAGAAGTAGTGGCAGGTGCAGTACCATTGAATGGTAAGATTGCATGTATTATCTGTATTGTGATTTGCTTTATTATCGCATTTACGAATAAGAGAGAAGAAACAAAATAAGATTGAAATATGCTTAAATACATAGTATTCTAGGAAAGAAGGAATTAAATATGAAAGAAGTAGATGCAAGAGGTCTTTCTTGTCCGGAACCATTAATGCTGACAGCAGAAGCGTTAAAAGGAGAAACAGGACCTGTGAAAATTCTTGTCACAGAGCCTCATCAGAAGATGAATGTTGAAAAATTTGCCAAAAGTAAGGGGAAAAAGTCAACAGCTGTGGAGAAAGACGGTTACTACGAAGTGGTGATTGAGTAAAGATGAGAAAAAAAGTAATGAAACTTGTTGTAACTTTCCATACGACGTCTGATGCGATGGCGATGGAGAAGGTATGCAAGGAAAGAAACGTACCAGGCAGACTGATTCCTGTACCGAGAGCGATTTCGGCAGGATGCGGGCTTTCCTGGTGTGCGGATCTGACAGACCGAGAACAGATCCTTGATGTGATGAAAGAGGTAGGGATTGAACAGGAAGATGTTCATGAATGCCTTGTATAAGAGGTCATAACAAGGGTATGGAAAATCTGGACTGAAAGAGAACAGGCGTTGACTGCAGAGAAATCTCTGCGGTCAACGCCTGTTAATTTTGTATATAAAGGAAACTGGCAGCTTCTTTCGAATACATGGCGATTAAAGTCCATCCACAAATGTCTGTAATACATGTGGAAGTAACTTGTCTGTACGTTCGGTCAGTGAGAATTTGCCTTTGAAAAGGGCCCAGTCATAGAGAAGAGCACGCTCATACATGGCATATATTTCCATTAGTTCGGAAGCGGTGCTGGTGTTTTTGAATTCTCCGTTTTTTAAACCTTCCTCCATAATCTCTGTCAGCCATTTGAAATAAATACGTTTTTTGTCAGACAAAGATTTTTTATCTTTGGTAACCAGCTGCGAAGAGTAGAGGTAGGCCAGCAGATGTATATCGATGCTGGTTTCTATCATATAAAATAATTCATGGTTTAAAAATAAAAGTTTATCATAACAAGAAAGATTCGGGTCAATCACCGCAGCAAGGTCTTCGTATTTCTGGTCAAAAAGATAAGAAAGTGAATTTAAAAGTGCTTCTTTTCCCTTGAAATAATGATAAAAAGTACCTTTTGAAGTTTTTGAAGCGTTGATGATGTCTTCTACGGTAGTCTGTTCGTAGCCATTTTTGTAAAAGAGGTTCCAGGCTGCTTTAACAATTCGGCTTTTTGTAGATCTGCGTTTACGTGGCATTCGGATCATTCCCTTCTTTGCTGTATAAAATAATAGACGCGATCACACGAATCCGCTTCTACTATCATATATGATAATGCAATCTAATTCAACCCCGAATATGCATTAGCCTACAAGGAAACCATATTTTAATGGATCTGTAGCGTCAATTAAGTAAGTAGCAACACCTGTAAGATATGCACTTCCTGTGATCATTGGGATTACTGCATCGTAATCACCGATCTTAGTTTCTTCTTTGATCACACCTTTGAAGCGTGTTCCCATGAAACTTTCATAAATAAATTCTTCGCCGATTCCGAGTTCTCCCCATGCATGAAGAGTAGCAAGTTTTGCGCTTGTTCCTGTTCCGCAAGGTGAACGGTCAGCCTGAGCATCACCGAATACAACAACGTTTCTCATTGTAGCCTGGTCTGGATTTGGTGTTGGTCCGTAGAACTCAACCAGGTCAACTTCTGTGATGTCCAGAGTTGGATGCTGGATCTTAACTTCGGCGTTGATCTTATCACGCATCTTCATTCCCAGTTCTGTATAAGTAGGAACTGTTTTAGCATTAATCTCTCCGATATCCAGTTTTGTAGTATCAACCAGTGCGAAGAAGCTTCCACCAAATGAGATCGTATAAGGAATATCTACACCATCTACATTTACTGTTAAGTTGTCTTTGTAAACAAATGCAGGAACATTTGTAAGTGTAACACCTGTTACTTTTCCGTTCTCTACATTAGCTGTTGTACTGATGATTCCTGCAGGAGCATCCAGTACTACGTGGTTCTCTCCTTCGTGGCATTCAACCAGACCGGCTTCGAGTGCTACTGTAACAGCTCCGATTGTACAGTGTCCGCACATGTTCAGGTATCCGCCTGTATCCATGAAGATTACCCCAAGATCTGCTTCTTCGTGGATTGGTTCACACAGAAAAGCACCGAACATATCGTGATGTCCTCTAGGCTCCAGCATTAATGCTGTACGAACATGGTCGTATTTTTCCTCCATCCATTTTTTCTTTTCGATCATTGTGTTGCCTTCTGGCTCAGGAAATCCTCCGATGACCATACGGCAGAACTCGCCGGCTGTATGAGCATCTACAACCTGAAGAGCCTCTTCGAATCGGTCGAAGTTAACTTTTGCTTCTAACTTCATAATCCTTACCTCCTTATAATTGTCTTATAGAATTTATCTATAAGGTTTTATAAAAACACATTGAAAATATCTATATTTTCGTAGTGCCTTTTTCTATGGGTAAAAAATAAAAATATTAAATTAACAGATATTACGATATAAAATTAACAAATAGACTGCATTCTAGTATTTCGTTCAATCTGTTGATTTCATTATGTACGAAATACCTTGAAAAGTCAATGATTTTTGCTATTATAAAAATAAATAAAGTGTTGAAAATTGGGGACAAATGTGATATGGTTAATAGGCACATGGGGTAGTTGGGTAACTGGTGTGCCTCCTAGTCTTCAAAACTAGTGTAGGGCGTTAAGAGCGTCCTGGGTGGGTTCGATTCCCACATGCCTCCGCCAAAAAAAGAAAGCAATACCGTTAAAAAAATGGCGAAGATGAACT
>ENA-OQED01000170-OQED01000170.1-human-gut-metagenome-genome-assembly--contig:-NODE-170-length-26245-cov-1.113638_pt1 | contig 26245 bp, 22 predicted proteins | sample MGYA00242790_ERZ504625 | MGnify/ENA primary metagenome ERZ504625 (study PRJEB26092, sample SAMD00036345) | human gut metagenome | host: Homo sapiens | study: EMG produced TPA metagenomics assembly of...
TCCAGGGCCAGCATGGCTTCCTGTATCTTACGCTTCAATGTCTGTTCCTGGGACAGGAAGGCGTTCTTGGCCAGCTGCTGGGTGATGGTACTGCCGCCCTGGGCGATGCCGCGGTTGGTCAGGTTGGCAAAGATGGCGCGGAAGATGCCGATAGGGTCGATGCCGATGTGTTCATAGAAGCGGTTGTCTTCGGCAGCGATGAAGGCATTCTGCAGATTCTGCGGCACTTTGTTGATGTCGATGGGCAAGCGGTTCTGATCGGAATGAAGGGTCGTGATCAGCCGGCCGTGGGAATCGAAGACCTGTGATGAAACGGCAGGCCGCATGTTATTGCCTACAGCAGGCAAACTTTGATAGGCAGCAAAAATATAGCCAAACCCTAAGCCTGCGAAAACGACAAGGCATAAGGCGATGAAAAGGCGGATGCGGCGAAGGGGACCGGCTTTTTGGGCTTTTTTGCTCTGCGTCTGGGTGTATACATTTTTTCCTCCTACGTGACGACGTAATCGTTCAAGATGAGCAGGTAATGAGACATTACTAATTTCTTATTATATCACATCATACATCATTATCCTATATAGGCGGGACAGGTTGAAAAAATTTAAAGTCTTTTTGGCGATTAAATCGTTTTACGCTACACGGAATCCGAAAATATTTCATATGCAGTATACTCTTTAAAAGAGTATCATGTAGCTTTTTTAGAAATGTCATTGACAATCGCAGAGAAATAGCGTACTATAAACGTAACAAGCAGACAATTTAGCGTACACGCTTGGCTATAATAGCAGGAGGTAAGGATTATGGTAAAGGACAGAGAAAAAGCATTTGTATTGTGGTTCGATGAACTGCGCAGAGCCGATGTAGCTCTCGTAGGCGGTAAATCGTCTTCCCTCGGTGAATTGACGTCTCAGACGGATGTTCCCGTTCCCTATGGGTTCGCGACGACAGCCGAAGGCTATCGCCATTTCATGCATGAAACGGGCATGGACGTCAAGATTCCGGAATTACTGAAAGGCCTGACCGACGTCGAAGACGCTGTCCAGCTCCGCGATGTGACGGCAAAGATCCGCAAGGCCATCTGTGATGCAGAAATGCCGGCCGACTTGGCAGCCGATATCCGCAAGAGTTATGAAGAATTGGGCAAGAAAGTCGGCGAAGCCAATCCCTTCGTCGCCGTCCGCTCCAGTGCAACCGCTGAAGACCTGCCGGACGCCAGCTTTGCCGGTCAGCAGGATACGTACCTCAACGTCCAGGGGGCTGACATGGTCATCCAGAAGGTCAAGGAATGTTACGCATCGACCTTTACCGACCGCGCTACGTACTACCGCACGAAACAGGGCTTCGATCATCTCTCCGTCGCTTTGAGCGCCGCTATCCAGATGATGGTCTTCTCCAAAGCTGCCGGCGTCATGTTCACCGTCGACCTGGTCACGGGCGATGATTCGACGATTACCATCGAAGGGGCCTGGGGCCTCGGCGAATACGTCGTACAGGGCACGGTTACGCCGGATAACTTCAAAGTCCGCAAGGATGACCTGACCATCCTCTCCAAGATGATTAATACCAAACCGATCGAACTGGTCCGCAAACCGGGCGGCGATTGCGAAGAAAAACTCGTTCCGCCGGAACTGCAGAAACAGCAGGTCATTACGGACGAACAGGTAAAGGAACTGGCTACGTACGCCAAAGCTATTGAAAAGCATTACGGCTGTTACATGGATATGGAATGGGGCGTCGATGAACGGACCAATAAGGTATGGCTCCTCCAGGCCCGTCCGGAAACGGTATGGTCCAAGAAGAATAAAGAAAAGAAAGAAGCCGCTGCCGAAAAGGCCGCTGTCACGACGGACCGCAACGTCGTCGTCAAAGGCCTGCCGGCCAGCCCGGGCAGCGCTGCTGGCAAAGCCCATGTCATCCTTGACCCGTCGAAGATCGCTGAATTCAAAGACGGTGAAATCCTGGTTACGACCATGACTGCTCCGGACTGGGTACCGGCCATGAAGAAAGCCAAGGCCATCGTCACCGATGCCGGCGGCATGACCTGCCACGCTTCCATCGTCAGCCGTGAACTGGGCATCCCCTGCATCGTCGGCACGAAGAGCCGCAGCGTCGAAGCGACGACGACCATCCAGGATGGCGCAGAAATCACGGTCGATGCGACGAACGGCATCGTCTATGAAGGCATCGTTGCCGACATCGTCAAACCGGAAGCTGCTGAAGCCCCGGCCGGACAGGCTGCAACGACCGTCGTCGCTGCCGAAGCCGCTCCGATTACGGGCACGAAAATCTACATGAATCTGGGCAACCCGGATCTGGCTGAAAAATACGGCAAACTGCCTTGCGACGGCATCGGCCTCATGCGCGAAGAATTCATCTGGACGACCTTCATTCATGAACACCCGTTATACCTCATCGAAACGGGCCGGGCTGACCACGTCGTCGATCAGTTGTCCGAGGTATCCGCAAAGTATGCCAGGCACTGGCTCCGCGTCCGGTCACGCTGCGCCTGAGCGACTTCAAATCGAGTGAATACCGCAACCTGACAGGCGGTGACAAATACGAACCGCAGGAAAGCAGCGCCCTCCTCGGCTGGCGCGGTGCTTCCCGTTACTATGATCCGAAATACGTCGAAGCCTTCAAATTGGAACTGAAAGCTGTCCGCAAAGTCCGCGAAGAATACGGCTACAAGAACCTCAACGTCATGATCCCCTTCTGCCGCCGCGTCGATGAAATGCAGAAAGTCGTCGACCTCATGGCTCAGGAAGGCCTCCACCGCGGTCCGGACTTCAAGGTCTGGCTCATGGCTGAAATCCCGTCCAACATCATCCTGGCCGACCAGTTCAACCAGTTCGTCGATGGCTATTCCATCGGATCCAACGACCTGACCATGCTCATCATGGGCTGCGACCGCGACAACGATACGGTAGCACCGCTCTTCGATGAACGCAACCTGGCAGTCAAACGGGCTATCCGCCATCTCATTGCCGTAGCCCATAAGGACGGCAAGACCGTTTCCATCTGCGGCCAGGCACCGAGCGTCTATCCGGACTTCGCTGAATTCCTGGTCAAGAGCGGCATCGATTCCATCTCGGTCAACCCTGATGCCGTCGTATCGACACGGAAACACGTGGCACAAGTCGAACAGCGTATCCTCCTCGATTCGCTGACTGGCAAGGGCCGTGCTGATACAGAAGATTATACGTGGTAATAGCATATCCGATTTATGAGTAATAGAAAGGCGGTCCCAAAAGAAAAACAGACTTTTGGGCCGCCTTTTTCTCATACTAGGACATTGTATTATACACTATTTGCATATTATACATCTTATATCGCGGGATGTTTTTATATATGTTATGATAATAAGTGAATAAGAGAACGCTTGCTATGTAGGGGGTGAAAAGACGCTATGTTATCGGAACGTCAGGAAATGATTTTACAGATTGTAAAGGAAAACAGTCCGATTACGGGCCAACATATTGCCAACCGGCTCCACGTGACGCGGGCAGCCCTGCGCTCGGACCTGGCCATCCTGACCATGTTAGGGCTCATCGATGCGCGGCCGAAATTAGGCTACTTTTTTACGGGCAATAAAGAAAAAGACCTGCTCTCGCGGGCCATCACGGATATCACCATTGATTCCTGCCTGTCGCAGCCAGTGATCGTCGGTGAGCATACGAGTGCTTACGATGCGATCATCGCCATGTTTACGGAAGATGTGGGGACCGTCTTTGTCGGGACGGACAATATCCTGGCCGGCGTCGTATCGCGAAAGGATTTATTGAAAACGGCTATGGGCAGCAATGACCTGCGGGCCCTGCCGGTGCGCATGGTCATGACGCCAGTGAGCAAAGTGATCTATGCCCAGCCCTGAGGAAAAAGGCTATCGTCGCCGCTCAGCGCCTGATCGAATATGAAATCGACTGCCTGCCTGTCGTCGAGGTCGAAAGTACCGATGAAGACGACAAGAAGGAATTGAAGATCCTCGGCAGGATATCAAAAACGAACATAACCCGTCTCTTTGTAGAATGTGGGTTAGGGAGGAGATAACTGTGGAAAAACCGATTATTTATGCCTGCTCAGACTCGCTTGGTGAAACGGCTGAACGCGTCGCCCGGGCAGCAGCCAGCCAGTACGACAAGCAAGAATTCAACATCATCCGCGTACCGTACATCCGGTCGGAACAGCAAATCGAGGAGCTGGTCTGCAAGGCCGAAGCTCACAATGCCATGATCTGCTACACTATCATTTCGCCGACCCTGCGCCGGAAACTGCGGGAACTGACTAAGTCGGCCAACGTCACCGTCGTCGATATCATCGGCCCCATGCTGGCCGGTGTCGGCACCCTGACGGATACGGAACCGACTTTGAAGGCCGGCATGATCCATCAGCTTGACGAAGAATATTTCAAACGCGTCGAAGCTATCGAATTCGCCGTCAAATACGACGACGGCAAGAACCCCATGGGCTTCTTGAAGGCCGATATCGTCATCGTCGGCGTCTCGCGTACGTCGAAGACGCCCCTTTCCATGTACCTGGCCCATAAGCGCATCAAAGCGGCCAACCTGCCGCTGGTGCCGGAAGTCAGCCTGCCGCCGGAACTGTTCCAGATTCCGGCCCGCAAGATCGTCGGCCTCATCATCGACCCGTTCAAGCTGAATTTCATCCGTTCGGAACGGCTGCGCAGCATGGGGCTCGATGCCAACGCCAGCTACGCCAATATCGAACGCATCAATGAAGAACTGGAATATGCCCGCGGTGTCATGCGCCGCCTCCATTGTCCCATCATTGATGTGTCGTCCAAGGCTATCGAAGAAACGGCGAACCTGGTCATGGAAATCGTCAAACGCAATAAAGAACTGTATCCAGAATAAAATCAGCCAATGGCGGCGAGGGGGGCTTGTTGCATCATGGTTCTTACCATTATGCAAGGGCCCTTTTTGCGTCATTGCGTGAGGTTTGACATTACGACATCAAACTTCGGAAGGAGCACTATGAAAGATTCGACGACAGCCATTTTCACGTCCCTGTCGGCGGCCCTGGAGAGCCGGCATTTTTTGGCGACGCTGGGAATGGAAAAAGATGAAATGACGGCCTGGATACGCCGCAGCCGCCTGCGGTCCCTGGCCGATGAGTTACAGCACTGCCGCGACGGGGAAGGGCGCTTTTCTTCACCTGCTGTCGTCGCGGCGGCCAAACCCTATCTGGACTGCCTCCGGGACGAGCCGGCCGGCGGCTGGCTGCGCTGCTGCCATCAGCGCGTCCTGGCCCGCCTCTTTCCCGGTTCCTGCCAGGGCCCGGAGGCCATGGCCCTGACAGGGCGCGGCAGTCATGGCGACATCTACCGGCGGGGCTGCCTGATCCTCATGCAGGTCCTGCGCGGCCTCTACCGCTATGAACGCCAGGTCCTGCCCTTCGACCCCAAGCGGGACATGCCCCTGGTATCGGTCCAGGAAATCATGGCCCACGGCTACACCAAGGAATACCTGCGCCTGCGTACACTGGCTGCCGACGATTATATTTATGAATTCATGCGCATCGGCGTCGACATTACGCCTTTCAATACGCTGGGCCACGTCGGCGGCGTCCACTACGTCGCCGTTTACGCAGCCCGCCAGCTGGCGCGGAACGGTATCCCCGTCGACGTCGCCCTCATTTCCGGCGCTGCTGCCTGCCATGATATCGGCAAGTACGGCTGCAAGAAGAATGAAGAGAAGCGGGTCCCTTATTTACATTATTATTATACGGGCATGTGCTGTCGCCGCCTGGGCCTGCCGGGTATCGGCCACATCGCGGCTAATCATTCCGTCTGGGACCTGGAACTGGAAAACCTGTCCGTCGAATCGCTGCTGCTCATTTATGCCGATTTCCGCGTCAAGAGCAGCCGCGATGCCCAGGGGAAAGGAAATCGTCCATTTCTATTCCCTGGCCCAGGCCTTCGACGTCATCCTGGGGAAGCTGGATAATGTCGACGACGCCAAGCGCCAGCGCTATCAGAAAGTCTATGCCAAATTGGCGGACTTTGAAGATTTCATGAAAGAACACGGCGTCGTCACCGAACTGCCTGCCGACTTCGCCTGGGAACCGGCCGACCCGCCGCAGCCCATCCATCGGGAAAAAGTCCTCCTCGAAGGCAATGACGTCATTGCCCAGCTCAAATATGCCGCCATCGACCACAACATCCGCCTCATGAGCATCTTCCGCGATGAAAGCGATTTTGGCAACCTCATCGAAGCGGCCCGCAGCGAGCGGCAGTGGAAGAATGTCCGCACGTATATCGGCATCTTCGAGGAATATTCGACGTACATGACGGAGCATCAGAAGCTCATGACCCTGAAGTTCCTCTACGAGCTCTTGTCCCACCGCGAAGGCGACATCCGCCTGCAGGCGGCAGCCCTCATGGGACGCATCATCGCCAATTTCAACGATACGTATACCAAGGAACTGCCCGAAGGCGTCTCCCTGCCGGCCAAGGACGTGACCAACCTGTCCCTGTTCACGACCTACCTGGACCGCATCATCTGCCCGGATATCCGCTTCACCGAGCAGCACAAGCTGTGGATCGGCTACTGCCTGAGCACCTTTGTGTCGGCCGTCCTGCACCGTTGTGCCCGGTCCCAGCGTCCCCGCTATACGGCCGTCATGGGGCCGTATTATGAACGGCGCAATTACAGTGAAGAAGAGTATATCATCCTCTTGAAGGTCCTGGCCGACATGGACCGGGACTATCTGGACGAAGCTTTATGGCCGCCGCCGGTCCCTTCATCGAAAGGGCCAAGCAGAGTGAATCCTTCAACCTGCGCGTGGCCGCCCTGAACTGCGCCCGCCACGTCTTTGCCGACTATACGGATGACTTGTACTATAAGGACCTGCTCAAGGTCATGAACCTGCCTGAAGGGCGGGAAGCCTTCTTTGAACGGGAAGGCAACCTCTTCCTGGTCGACCTCAAGATGGGGACCCACTGGGTCGTCAAAGTGGCCAACCTGGAACTCATGCTGCGCTACATCGACGGCCAGAGCGATGCCGGCAGCGTCATGCATCTCGGGACCCATCTGACCAATCTGCTCAAGGTCAGCGAATCCATCTTCGTCCGCCGCGCCGCCGGCAACAGCCTGCTCAAGATCGCCTCGAACATGACTTATGCCCAGCGCAACGAACTGACGGTCGAACTGTTCAACGGCCTGGAAATCGGCGACCCGCAGATTTCTAAATACGTGCCGGAATTTTTGGGCAAGATGATCCTCAAGCTGCCGCCGCGGGAGTTCGACGAGTTCGTCAAGACCATCGAAGGCCAGCTGCTGACGGTCAACATCCCCTTGGCAGCATCCATGGTCCAGACAGTGGGCATCATTTTGGAACAATTCGACGAATTTGCCAAAGAGTTCTCAGAAGACCCGGCAGTCAACGAAAAGCGCCAGCGCCGCCTGCTGTACATCATGATCAAGGCCTATGCCCATTACAATAAGGAACTGAGCCGCGACGCCTTCCGCGATTTAGGGAAATTCATCTTCCACAGCCCGCTCATGCCGGATGAACGGAAAGATTTCCTCTTCAGCTACTGCTATAAGAAACTCCTGGTCCTCCTCGATGAGAACAGCGAAGAAAATCTGGATTTCTACAGCAATTCGGCCGTGCTCAACCATATTTACCGCTACATCAGCCAGCACGAATTCGCCAGAGGGCCCTTTACCTTTGAAACAGGCCGCAAGCCCTGCTTCTATCCGGGGACCTTCGACCCCTTCAGCCTGGGCCACAAGGCCGTGGCCTGCAAGATACGCGACCTGGGTTTCGACATTTACCTGGCCCTCGATGAATTTTCCTGGTCCAAGCACACCCAGCCGCGGCTCATGCGCCGCAAAATCATGAACATGTCCGTCGCCGATGAAGAGAACATGTATCCCTTCCCGGACGATATCCCCATCAACATCGCCAATCCGGCGGACATCAAGAAGCTCAAGGATATCTTTGCCGGCCGGGACCTGTACATCGCCGTCGGCACGGACGTCATCGAAAATGCGTCGGCTTACCGGGCCGTACCGACGCCGGACTCGATCCATACGGTCAACCATATCGCCTTCGCCAGGGAGACGCGGGAAAATGCCGAACCGGACCAGCATGAAAAGACCTACGGCATCCAGGCCAAGGTCATCCGCCTGACGCTGGACAAGTTCTACGAAGACATCAGCTCGACGAAGATACGCGAGAACATCGACCTTAACCGGGATATTTCCAACCTCATCGACGCCGTGGCACAGAACTTCATTTACGATAACAACCTTTACCTGCGCGAACCGGCATACAAGCACGTCCTGGAAGCTCGGGAAATCGGCATCGGCTCTTTCAAGCCGCGCGGCGCCGAAAGCCTGTGGCCCATCTGCAGCGCCCTCTGGGATAAAGGCTACCATACGGAGACCGTCGACAGCTACGTCGAAAAGGACTATGTCTGGACGCTGTACATCGACGACGCCAGCCAGGAGCGCAAGATGATCGCTTACGCCGCCGTCCACCGCGTGGGCTCCCGCGATTTGCTGCGCGAGTTCCACGACTCGGCCATTGCCTCGCACATCCGCGATGCCGCTGACGGAGGCATTGCCTGCATCGGCTTTCTCTATGCCGACGACATGGCCGGCATTGCCAATGTCAGCCAGATCATCATTACGGAAATCCTGACAGAGCTCATTGCCCGCGACTACGCCTACGCCGTCTACCATCCCGTCGATCCGGCCGGCTGCGAGCAGCCCGTCATCGACGCATTGCGCCGCCAGGGGTTCGTCAACATTGCGCCGCCGGAAGAGACACCGATTTATGCAGTCAACATGAAATCGCCCATCGTCATTTTCCGCGACGTCGAAACGACCATCAAGAACCCCTTCAACAAGAATCCCCGCGTCCGCCGGGCCATCTACGAGGCCCACAACAATCTGTTGTCGGTCATGAACCACATTTATCCGGGCCAGCTCATCCTGTCTTTCAACATGAGTGCCTTTTATAATAAGATCATCAAGAAAGTCGCTGAAATCAACGGCGTTTCCATCGTCGAAGACAAGAAGAAGCGCCGCGGCCCGTACATGACCGTTCCCTTTGGCAAGGCCCTGAGCGACGTCCTCGTGCCCAACACGGTGACCAAGGGCCTGCACATCGACAAGTATTTCGACCGCACGGTCAAGTCTTTTACCATCGCCGAATGTCAGCACTATTCGTCCGTCGACAATCAGGTCAAGACCATCAAGTCCTTCGACAGGCCGGTCATCCTCATCGATGACCTTTTGCACAAAGGCCACCGCATGCGCATGCTGACGCCCTACCTGGAACAGAACGGCGTCGAAATCAAGGAAGTCCTGGTCGGCGTCATGACCGGTCAGGCCATGGACATGATGGAAGAAAAGGACATCCGCGCCGAGAGTGCTTACTTCCTGCCCAGCCTGGAAGTCTGGCTCAACGAAAGGGACTGCTATCCCTTCATCGGCGGCGACAGCCTGGACAATGCCCATAACTACAGCGGCTACGGCCGCAATCCGTCGATCAACCTGGTCCTGCCCTATGTCAAGCCGGCTTTCATCGGCAAGGGCAACAGCGACGCCGACTACTTATACTCCCTGACGTGTCTGCAAAATGCCGCATCTATCATGGAGACATTGCAGGACGTCTACCAGGAAACCTTTGAAAAACGCCTGACCCTGAAGCGGCTCGGCGAAGTCATTACCTATCCGCGCATCCCCGATATCGACGTCGGCGTCAAGTTCGATGAGAACATGGACCCGACGCGCTTCATCAAGAACGATATCGAACGGCTCATCCGCCTGCGCTGGGGGGAAGGAGATGGAGATCTTGAATAAATGGATACATGATCTGCCCGGAGAAATCGGAGCCTCTGCCATGCCCCTCGACAGGGCACCGCAGCTGGCCGGGAAGGCCCGCGTCCATATCGTCGCCTTGGGCGATGTGGGCACGACCATGCTCATCGGCCTGCTCCTGGCCGGCCAGGACGTCATCGGTTCTGTCGGCATGTGCGATATCAACGAGAAGAACCTGGCCCGCCTGGAAATGGAGATGAACCAGATACGCTACCCCTTTGCCGGACTGGATGGCTGTGACGACCCGGTCCTGCCGGCCGTGACCATCGTCCCGGAAAAAGACGTCTTCGACTGCGATGTCTTCATTTTCTGTGCCAGCAAGGGCGTACCGCCTGTCGGCGCCGGCGGCGACGTGCGCATGGCCCAGCTCGAAGCCAACCGCAGCCTCGTCGCCCATTATGCGGCCCTGGCCCGCCAGGCCGGCTTCGGCGGCCAGGTCTGCATCGTATCGGACCCGGTCGACCCCTTGTGCCGCGCCTTTTTGACTGCTTCCGGCCTCCATCCGTCGCAGATCCAGGGCTACGGCCTGGGCGTCATGCATGCCCGGGCCTGCTACTATGCGAAAAAGGATCCGCGCTTTGCCCATTATCTGCAAGAAGGCCGCGCCTTTGGGCCCCACGGGGCGGACCTGGTCATCGCCGACCGCATCGACGGCTATGACGACGCGCTGTCCAGGGAACTGACGGACCTCGTCGTCCATGCCAACGTCGCCGTCCGCGACCTGGGCTACAAGCCCTACATCGCCCCGGCCCTGTCGTCGGCGGCCTTGTCGATCATCCTGACTTTGCGCGGCCAGTGGCATTACGGGTCGGTCTACCTCGGCGATGCATCGAAAGGCGCTTTCTTCGGCGTCAAGAACCGCGTCGCCGGCGGCTGTGTGACCTATGAAGACGTCTGTGCCTGCCCGGCCCTCTATGCGCGCTGGAAACGGCTTATACGGCACTGAGCCGCCTCGTATAGGAAGGGGGCCTTGCCATGTTGTTGGTCGTCAAGGTCGGCTGGGAGGAAGCGGGCCACACGGAACGCATCCGGCGCGTCCTCGACCGGGCCCTGGCCGGGCGGACGTATACCGTCATCGAACGGGAAAGGCCTTTTTGCGCTGGTGCGTCCGCACGCCGGCGGAAAAAGAGGGGACAGCCGTCCTCTTTGCCGTCGCCCTGCCCAGGGCCGGCGTCAGCCTGTCCTATGTCCACCTCGTATCCTGCCTGGTCCGCCACCGTCACTGCCTGGCCGGCTGCCGCGGTGCCGTCCTCGTTGACGGGCAGGGGGAATTTTTTACAAAAAAAATAGGCCGGGAGCTGATTTTCTTTGCCAATCAGGCCGGCTGTATCTTTCCCGGGAAGCCTCTCGTCGAGGCTACGGGCTCTCTCTATAATTTTAATACCCAGGCCAAGATCCAGGGCCTCTCTAATGAAGAGGCCTATGCCGTCAGTGCCGGCCGCCTGGTCAACAAGCTGCTGTCCTTCGTCCGCCCGTCCGGGTCAGGGAAGGTCAAGGATATCGTCGTCATCCACGCCAGCAGCCGCCGCACGTCGAATACGCTCCTCCTCTGGGAGATGGTCCGCCGCCATCTGCAGGGGAAGGCGAAGGTCACGGAGATTTCCCTGCGCAACGGCAGCGTCGTCGACTGCCGGGGCTGCAGCTACGAAACGTGCCTCCACTTCGGCGAAAAAGGGGACTGCTTCTACGGCGGCGTCATGGTCGAAAAGGTCTATCCCGCTGTGTGCCAGGGCGATGTCATCGTCCTGGTCTGCCCGAACTACAACGACGCCGTCAGCGCCAACATCACGGCCTTCTTCAACAGGCTGACGGCCCTGTTCCGCAAGGAAGAAGCGGCCTTTGCCAATAAGGAAGTCTACGCCCTGGTCGTCTCCGGCTACAGCGGCGGCGACATCGTGGCCGAACAGATACTGGACGCCATGAACTGCAACAAGAACTTCATCCTGCCGCCGTACTTCGCCCTCATCGAAACGGCCAACGACCCCAAGAGCATTCTCCGGAACGCCGGCATCGAAGACCGGGCGGCCCGCCTGGCAAAATACATATGTATATAGGGCCGCCCACAGGGCGGCCCGCAGGCCGCAGTTCGCAGTTAGCAGGCCGCAGGCCGCATGTAGGGGCTCGCGCGTGGCGGGCCCGCCCTGGGATATGTGCGATTCCCCGTTCATTTCGTTGGGGAAATCACACAAATTCCCAACGGGTCGCCCACGTGGCGCCCTCTACGAACCACGAGCCACGAGCCACGAGCCACGAGCCACTAAAAAAAGCGTTGTCTTCACAGACAACGCTTTTTTTATCATCCTTAAACATCACGCTGGACTTTACCGGAACGAAGGCAACGAGTGCAAACATTAACTCGTTTTACTTCGCCGTCGACGACAGCGCGGACACGCTGGATATTCGGTTTCCAGGTTTTTTTCGTTTTCAAGTGGGAATGGCTGACATTCATGCCGCTCATTGTTCCTTTACCACAGATTTCGCAAAAGTTTGCCATTGGTTACACCTCCCTGCACCATCACAGTACAACATATAAATCTTATCACAGATTATTAGGTAAAGCAAGTTTTATTTTTTTAAAAAAGCCTACGAAATATGATACAATAAAAACGAATATTTGACAAGGAGTTTTTGGTATGAATTTTTCCATTCGCGATTTAAAAGGCATCGGACCGCGCAAAGAAGCCCTGTTTGCCCGGCTCCATTTGGCGACAGTGTCCGATTTATTACAATATATGCCCCGCGATTATGAAGACCGCAGCCACATCTGGCCCATCGGCCAGGCGCCGTGCGGGACGGGGAAAGCCATCCTGGTCTGCGGGACCGTGGCTTCGGTCCAGGAAATGCGGCCCCGCCGGGGCCTCTCCATCTTGAAGGTCATGGTCAGCGACGGCACGGGGGCGGCCGAACTGGTCTGGTTCAACCAGGCCTTCAAGAAACGCCAGTTCCATGTCGGCCTGACCCTGACGGCTTTCGGCAAGATGGAATGGGCTTACGGCCGCCGCCAGATGAATACGCCCGATACGGAAGAAGGGCGGGCTGGCGGCGATGGCTTCGTCCCCGTCTACGGCCTGACCGACGGCCTGCGTCAGCAGGATATCCGCAAGGCCGTGCGCCAGGCCCTGGACCTGGCCAGGGAACATCCGGACATCCTGCCCGGCTGGGACGGCTGCCGTCAGTCGCCTTTTGCCGCCATGCCGACGCTCGAAGCCTATGAGCAGATGCATTTCCCCGATTCTATGGAGAAACGGGAACAGGCCCGGCGCCAGCTAGCCTTTGAAGAGCTCTTCGACATGCAGCTCGGCCTGCTCCTGCGCCGGCGCCATGAAGGCAAGCGCCAGGGCATCAAATGCGGCCCTAACGGCCATCTGCTCAAGGCCTTCTATGACCACCTGCCCTTCACCCTGACGAAAGGCCAGACCCAGGCCTTCCTCGATATCCAGGCCGATATGGAGAGCGAAGTGCCCATGCAGCGCCTGGTCCAGGGTGATGTCGGCTCCGGCAAGACCGTCGTCGCCGCCCTGGCCCTGGCCAAGATCGTAGAGAACGGCTATCAAGGGGCCCTCATGGCGCCGACGGGCATCCTGGCAGCCCAGCACTATGAAGAATTCTGCCGCCTCTTTCAGGGCCTGGACGTCCGCATCGTCTTGCTGACGGGCCGGACGACGGCTAAGGAACGGCAGCAGCTCCTGGAAGAACTGGCCCAGGGGCGCATCGACATCCTCATCGGGACTCACGCCCTGATACAGGATGACGTGGCCTTCCGCTGCCTGGGCCTGGTCGTCACGGACGAACAGCACCGCTTCGGCGTCCGCCAGCGGTCGGCGCTGGAACAGAAGGGGAGGGAGCCACATGCCCTGTTCATGACGGCCACGCCCATTCCCCGGACGCTGACCTTGTCCCTCTACGGCGACCTTGACGTGTCGTCCATCCGCGAGCTGCCGCCAGGGCGGAAACGGGTCAAGACCTATGCCGTCGGCGAAGCCCTGCGCCGGCGGGTCTATATCTTCATGGACAAGCTCATGGCTCAGGGCCAGCAGTGCTACGTCGTCTGTCCCCTCGTCGAGGCCTCGGAAAGCGTCGATTTGCAGGCGGCGACGGACCTCTATGAGGAACTGCGGTCCCGCGTCTTCAAAAAGCGCACGTGCGGCCTCGTCCACGGCCATATGGCCGGCAAAGAGAAAGAAGCCGTCATGGAGGCCTTCCAGAAAGGGGATATCCAGCTCCTGGTCGCGACGAGCGTCATCGAAGTCGGCGTCAACGTCCCCAACGCGACGGTCATGTTCATCGACGGCGCCGAACGCTTCGGCCTGGCCCAGCTCCACCAGCTGCGGGGCCGCGTCGGCCGCGGCAATCTGCAGGCTTATTGCATCCTCATGGCCAAAGGCGGCAGCGATGAGACGCGGCAGCGCCTGAAATGGATGGAACAGATACACGACGGCTTCACGCTGGCTGAAAAAGACCTGCTCCTGCGCGGTTCGGGACAGCTCTTCGGCTATATGCAGCATGGCCTGCCCGATTTGAAAGCTGCCGATATTATAAACGACGTACCTCTCCTGGCAGCGGCCCGCAATGCGGCCCGGCAATGGTGGCTGGGCCACGAAGACCTGAGGAAAGCAGAAGCGGCATTAAAGAGACGCTTTGGCCATACTTTTGCCGGCCTTTTAAATAACTGATAGAAATTTGCTGTAATATATGTACATAAGAGCTGATTTCAGTTATAATAAGGGATAAGCTATTTAGGGGTATTTCCCCTTAGTTTCTTATATTTTTCAAAACAGAGGTGCAAATATGAGATCTGATAAATTTGGTATGAGAGGTTTGACATTTGATGACGTTCTCCTGGTTCCGGCAAAATCGGACGTACTCCCGAAGGAAGTCGACGTTTCGACGAACCTGACGCGCGATATCAAACTGAATATTCCTATTATGAGCTCTGGTATGGATACCGTTACAGAAGCTCCTATGGCTATTGCCGTAGCCCGCGAAGGCGGCATCGGCGTTATTCATAAGAACATGTCCATTGCCGCCCAGGCGCGGGAAGTCGACAAAGTAAAGCGGTCGGAACACGGCATCATCATCGACCCGATTTTCCTTCATCCCGATAATCTCCTGGCCGATGCCAATGAATTAATGGGTAAATACCGCATCTCCGGCGTACCTATCACGGTCGACGGCAAACTCGTCGGCATCATCACCAACCGCGATATGCGCTTTGAAGAAGACATGAGCCGCCGCATCGGTGACATCATGACCAAAGAAAACCTGATCACTGCTCCTGTCGGCACATCCCTGGCAGAAGCCAAAGAAATTCTCCGCAAGCACCGCATTGAAAAATTACCCCTTGTCGATAAAGAAGGCAACCTCCAGGGCCTCATCACCATCAAGGATATCGAAAAGGCTACGAAATACCCGAATTCTGCCAAAGATGGCAACGGCCGTCTCCTGGTCGCTGCTGCTGTCGGCGTAACCCATGACATGACCGACCGCCTCGACGCTCTCGTCGCTGCCAAAGTCGACGTCGTCGTCATCGATACGGCTCACGGCCATTCCCTGGGCGTCCTCAATACGCTGAAAGAAATCAAGAAGATGTACCCGCATCTCCCGGTCATCGCCGGCAACGTCGCTACGGGTGCCGCTACGGAAGCCCTCATCGAATGTGGCGTCGACGCCGTCAAAGTCGGCATCGGCCCTGGCTCCATCTGCACGACCCCGTATCGTCGCTGGTATCGGCGTACCGCAGATCACGGCCGTCTATGAATGTGCTAAAGTCGCTCAGCGCTATGGTATCCCCATCATCGCCGACGGCGGCATCAAGTATTCCGGTGATATGGCCAAAGCCATCGCTGCCGGCGGCAACGTCGTCATGATGGGCAACCTCCTGGCCGGCACGGAAGAAAGCCCGGGCGAAACGGTCATCTATCAGGGCCGCAGCTACAAAGAATACCGCGGCATGGGCTCCCTGGCCGCTATGGAATGTGGCAGTAAGGACCGTTACTTCCAGGAAGATGCCAAGAAGCTCGTCCCCGAAGGCATCGAAGGCCGTGTACCGTACAAAGGACCGGCAGCTGACACGATTTACCAGATGGTCGGCGGTCTCCGCGCATCCATGGGCTACTGTGGCTGCCACAACATTAAAGAAATGATTGAAAATACGCAGTTCATCCAGATCACCGCAGCCGGTCTTCGTGAAAGCCATCCTCACGATGTCAACATCACGAAAGAAGCTCCGAACTACAGCGTAAACTAAGCAGGGCGGAGGGATACGTTGATTAGTACAATCGATATCTTGTCCATCCCCATATGGAACGTCACTATGGAAGAAGCCCGGAACCTGGCCTTTAAGTGCATCGACGAAGGCCGGGCCGCTTCCATTGCGACGGCCAATGCAGAAATGGTCATGCGGGCCCAGACGGACCGCGAACTGGCCCATATCCTCCAGCATGCCGACCTGGTAGTTCCCGATGGGGCCGGCGTCCTGTGGGCTGCAGAACAGCAGGGCAAGAAATTTAAAGAACGCGTGACAGGTGTCGATTTGGCGTGCAGTCTGCTCCAAGAAGCAGCCGCACGCCAAACGGCTGTCTACCTCTTTGGCGGTGCCCCGGGCATTGCCGAACAGGCTGCGGCCAATGTGCAGCAGCAACTGGAGTCCCTGAACATCGTCGGGACTCATTCGGGATTCTTTTCGGCTGACGAAGAACAGGGTATCATCGAAGATATCCGCAGCAAGGGGACGCGCATCCTCTTGGTCGCCCTCGGCGTGCCGAAACAGGAAAAATGGATATCTGAGCATCTCTACGAACTCGGCCCCTGCGTCTGTATGGGCGTCGGCGGGACCTTCGACGTCCTGGCTGGCAAAGCCGGCCGGGCTCCGAAATGGATGCAGGACAACCGCCTGGAATGGCTCTATCGCCTGTTGAAGGAGCCGACGCGGTTCAAACGCATGCTGGCGCTGCCGAAATTCGTCGCGGCTGTCAAGCTGGGCGGCCGGCCTAAGTGATGAGGTGATGAGTTGAAAAGTGATGTCTTGAACAAACCTTATATCGTAGAAGACGGATACCCCTTCATTATCGTGCCTCTGTTACTGGCTGTGGAAGCAGGCTATTTCATCAACGCCTACGCCGTGGTTCCGCTGCTGCTGCTGGCTGCGTATTTCACCTATTTCTTCCGCAACCCCAGTCGGACCATGCCGACAGACGACCATCTCCTGGTGTCGCCGGCTGATGGGACTGTCGTCGGCGTCGAAGAAGTGGAAGAAGATGCCTATCTCAACCAGAAGTGCCGGAAAATCATCATTTTCCTGTCCATCTTCGATGCCCATGTCAACCGGGCACCGCTGCCGGGGACCATTGATTTTCAGCAGTATACGTGCGGCCGCTTCCGTCCGGCTTATAAAGAAGGCGTCGGCTATGAAAATGAACGCTATTCCATCGGCATCCATTCAGCCCATACGGATATCCTGGTCACCATCATTGCCGGCATCCTGGCACGGCGCATCGTCTCCTGGGTCACCTTGGGCGATGAACTGCAGCACGGCCAGCTCTACGGCATGATCAAATTCGGGTCGTGTGCAGAAATCTATGTCCGCGACAATGTGGAAATCACCGTCAAGAAGGGCCAGAAGGTCCGTGCTGGTGAATCCGTCATAGGGAGGATAGTTTAATGAAAAATGTAATACCATGTCTGTTTACGTCAGGAAACCTCAGCTTCGGGGTCCTGAGTATGATCATGACCCTCCACGGGCTCTATACCTGGGCCGGTGTCTGCATCCTGCTGGCCATGGTCTGCGACGCCTGCGACGGCCGCTCGGCCCGTGCCCTTGGCGTCGCCGGTGATTTCGGCAAGGAACTCGACTCCTTATCCGACGTCGTATCCTTTGGGGCCGCTTCGGCTTTTCTGATCTATTCTTATTCGCTCCAGTCCCTGGCTGGATCGGCGCCATCCCGGCCATCATCTACGCCGCTCTCGGCGGTATCCGCCTGGCCCGGTTCAACCTCAACACCGGCGTCATCCACGGCTATTTCCAGGGCATGCCGATTCCTAATGGCGGCTGCCTCATTGCGACGTACGTCATTTCCGGCGCCGTCCTGCCGGCATGGCTGCTGGCCATCTTCGTCGTCCTCCTGGGCTACCATCTGGTCAGCAAGGTCCACAACCCCGATTTCAAAGGGGCCAGCCCGGACGTGCTCCACAAATCGGCCCTGGCCATTTCTCTCATCTTCGGCGTTCTGGTCCTGGTCTTCGTCGACTTCCATCTGATCATCACCATGCCTTTCTTACTGTATATCGTCTTCGGGTTAGTCAATACGGCCATGAACGTCGCAGCTGCTCGCTAAGTCTTTAGGGAGAGTCGCATATGGAACACATATTGGATATCATCATGATACCCATACAGGTCATCATCGTTTTTTATTCCCTCTATTATTTCATCCTCGCCTGCTTCGGCCTCATGAAGCGGCGGGAACGCATTACGGTAGCGCCTAAGAATACCTTCGCTGCCGTTATTTGCGCGCATAATGAAGAAAAAGTCGTCTGGCAGCTCATCGACAATCTGAAACAGCTCCACTATCCGAAGGATATGTACGACATCTACGTCGTCGCCGACAACTGCACGGACCATACGGCCGACATCTGCCGCGAGCACGGGGCCATCGTCAAGGTGAGGACCAACAAGGAACAGGTCGGCAAGGGCTATGCCCTGGACTGGATGTTCTCGCAGATGCTGGCCCAGGAGAAGCAGTATGACGCCTTCGTCGTCTTCGATGCGGACAACCTGGTCCATCCGGAATTCCTGCGGGAAATGAATAACCACCTCTGCAAGGGGGAAAAGGTCATCCAGGGCTATATGGATTCCAAGAATCCGACGGACTCGTGGATTGCCGGCACCTTTTCCATCGCCTTCTGGCTCATCAACCACATGTGGCACCTGGCCAAGTACAACATCGGCTTGTCCACGGCCCTGGGCGGCACGGGCATGTGCATTGCCACGGAAATCGTCCGCAAGTACGGCTGGGGCTGCGACTGCCTGACGGAAGACATGGAATTTTCCATGAAAGTCCTCCTCGAAGGCGTCCGCACCTGCTGGGCCCATGATGCCATCATTTACGACGAAAAGGTCGTCGGCTTCATGCAGTCCTGCCGCCAGCGCAAGCGTTGGGCCCAGGGCCAGTGTGACTGCGGCGAACGCTTCATTCCCAAGCTCTTCGCCCGGGGCATCAAGACCGGCAACATCCGCATGCTCGACGGCATCGTCACCTTGTCCCAGCCATTTTTCATGATGGCTTCGACCATTTACGCCGTCTTGGCTTCGATTAATTCGTACCTGCCTTTCTATACGAATATCCTCAATGCCATCGTGCCCGTCCAGATTTGGACCATCATCGGCGTCGGCCAGTACCTCATTCCGGTCATCGTCCTCTTGCAGATCAAGGTGCCGCCGAAATCATGGGCATACCTCATTATTTATCCGATTTTCATGTACAGCTGGATTCCTGTCAACTTCCTCGGTTTCAAAGACCGGCACAAGATGAAATGGAGCCACACCCTGCACACGCGGGCCCTGTCTTATGAAAGCGCGGCCTTATTGCGTAAAGAAAATAAGAAGTAAGGAGATAGACTATGCATATTTTGTTGACCAATGATGACGGATTGAAGGCGCCGGGCCTCAGACGCTGAAGCGGGAACTGGCATCTCATGACTGCCGCCTGACTGTCGTTGCGCCCAATGGCCAGCGCAGTGCGGCGTCTCATTCCATGACCATCAACAAGGCCCTCTACTGCCGCGACGAATCGACGGTACCGGGAATCCGGGAAATCGCCGTATCCGGTACGCCTGTGGACTGCGTCAAGATGGCCATGGAATATTTCCTCAAAGAAGATAAACCGGACCTCATCATTTCCGGCATCAACGACGGCTATAACCTGGGCAGCGACGTCCTCTATTCCGGGACCGTGTCGGCGGCCATGGAAGGGCCGTATTACGGTCTGCCGGCCTTTGCCGTATCCATGCTGGGCATGACTGATGAACGTTGCGCCCAGACGGCCCACCTCGTCTGGGACCTGGTCCAGAAGCTCGTCGTCAAAGGCCGCTTCCCGGGCATCGCCAACATCAATGTGCCGCCAGAAGGGGCTATCAGCCTGGACAACGTCCGCGTCGTGCCCCAGACGGTCCAGATTTACCACAATGTCATCGCTGAGAAACGCGACCTCGACGGCAGCGTCTGCTATCGTATCGTCGGCGATATCGACATGACGACGGCTCCCGACGATAGCGATGTCGCCTGCATCCGCCAGGGTCATATCGCCCTGACGCCGCTCAAATGGCAGCAGACGGCCGACCGGGTCATGGACCACTTGAAAGGATGTCTGTCACTATGACTGATGAAGAACTCATAGAAAAAGCGAAAGCCTACCGCGCTCATTCGTACAGCCCGTATTCTCATTTTCCCGTCGGCGCCGCCGTCCTGGCCGCGTCGGGGAAGGTCTATGGTGGCTGCAATATCGAGAATTCCAGTTATCCCCTGGGCAACTGTGCCGAACGGACGGCTATCTTCAAGGCCGTATCCGAAGGGGAGCGGGACTTTACGACTATTGCCATCGTCGCCGACACGCCCGGCCCCTGTTCGCCCTGCGGCGCCTGCCGGCAGGTCATGGCCGAATTCCATATCCCCAAGGTCATCATGGCCAACCTGAAAGGGGAATGGTGCGTCGTCACGATGGATCAGCTCCTGCCGTACGCCTTTTCTGACACAGATTTGTAAAGAAAGTTCGCTGAATACGGACAAATTTCCGCAAAGGGCTTGCATTTTTTAAGAAGCCGGTTTATAATAACAATCACATCATACATATTGCGTGAACGAAACACACGGGAGAAGGCAATGCCTACCGACGGAGTCAAACTCTCAGGTGCCCCCGCAAGGGGGTGGGACCGTGTGTGGACACGACTCTGGAGAGTCCCGTTTGGGCGCCGAAGGTGCAAGGAAGCGATTCCTAATCTCTCAGGCAAAAGGACAGAGCTGGCAGAACGACCTTTCTTTTTCTGCGACCCTTAGGACCTATCTTCAGAGTGATGATGATAGGTCTTTTTTCATGTCATTATAATTACCATAACAAAAGGGGAGTATGAAAGATGTTAGAAACGTTGAATGCCATTGATAGTTTTGTCTGGGGTCCGCCCTTGCTGGTGCTGCTCATCGGCACCGGCCTGTTGCTGACTGTCCGTCTCCATTTGCTCCAGGTCTTCCGCCTGCCGAGAGCGCTGAAGCTCATCTTCACGGCCAAGAACCAGGGTGAAGGCGACGTAGACAGCTTCAAGGCCCTGTGCACGGCCCTGGCCGCTACGGTCGGGACAGGCAACATCGTCGGCGTCGCTACGGCCGTCCATGCCGGCGGCCCGGGCGCTATCTTCTGGATGTGGATGCTGCTTTCGTCGGCATGGCCACGAAATACGCCGAAGGCTGTCTGGCCGTCAAATACCGTACGGTCGACAAGAACGGCGATATCGCCGGCGGCCCGATGTACTACATCGAAAACGGCCTGGGCAAGAAATACAAGCCCTTGGCTTTCTTGTTCGCCTTCTTCGGCGTCCTCGTCGCCTTCTTCGGTATCGGGACCTTCGCTCAGGTCAATTCCATCGTTGAAATCACGCGCCTGACGACGAGCATCCCCGTCGAATACACGGCTATCGTCCTGACCATCCTCGTCGCTGCCATCACCATCGGCGGCCTCCAGTCCATCGCCCGTGTCGCTTCCAAGATCGTCCCGGCCATGGCTGTCATCTATGTCGTTTCTACGGTCGCTTTCCTCGTCGTCTTTGCCGACCAGATCCCGGCTGCTGTCGAACAGATCATCGTCAGCGCCTTTACACCGACGGCTGCAGCTGGCGGCTTCCTCGGTGCCACGGTACTGGTTGCTATGCGCAACGGTGTCGCCCGCGGCGTCTTCTCCAATGAATCGGGCCTGGGCAGTGCGCCTATCGTAGCCGCTGCGGCCAAGACGAAATGGCCGGCTGAACAGGGCCTCATTTCCATGACCGGTACCTTCATCGACACCATCATCATCTGCACCTTGACCGGTCTGGTCCTGGTCGTCAGCGGTGCCTGGATGGGCGACGTCAATGGCGCAGCCTGACCAATGCGGCTTTCACCATGGCTTTCCCGACCTACGGCAGCATCATCCTCTGCGTCGGCCTGACCTTGTTCGCCTTCACGACCATCCTCGGCTGGAACTACTATGGTGAACGCTGCGTCGAATACCTCGTCGGCGTCAAAGGCATCATGCCGTACCGCATCATCTTCATCGCCCTCGTCGCCTGCGGTGCGTTCATCAAACTCGACGTCATCTGGGTCCTGGCTGATATCGTCAACGGCCTCATGGCTATCCCGAACCTCATCGCCCTCATCGGCCTGTCTGGCGTCGTCGTCGCCGAAACGAAGAAATACTTCGCTCATCTGAAAGAAGAAGAAATGGTCGTAGCCGAAGATTCGGAAGAAAAAGTACCGGCTGGCCATTAAGTCGTAAAAATTTTCAAAAAAAATACTTGACGATTCCGTTAGTTATGGTATAATTTTTCTTGTGCCAAGCACTGAAACACCATGTGCCGGGCACAAGAGATATGCCGGGGTGGCGGAATGGCAGACGCACCTGACTCAAAATCAGGCGGGTAACACCGTGAGGGTTCAAGTCCCTCCCTCGGCACCAAGCAAAGAGGCTTGTCGCATAGCGGCAAGCTTTTTTTAATCTTCGTGATGGAAGCCTCTCCTGATAGGAGAGGTGGCCTGAAAGGCCGGAGAGGTTAACCTCTCCAACTTCTTTTTCTTTCTATCTAGATATGTTATAATAAAATAGACATATGATTATAGGAGGGAGTCGATTCACATGAACGAAATCTTTGCCAGACGGAGTATCCGTAAATTTTTACCGACCATGGTAGAAGATGAAAAGATAGAACAGTTACTGCGCGCCGCTATGGCCGCTCCTTCGGCTGGGAACCAGCAGCCCTGGGAATTTTACGTCGTCCGCGACAAACGGGTCATCCAGGAACCTGTCCCACTGTCAGTCCCTATGCCGGCTGTGCTGCCGGTGCTTCTTTGGCCATCGTCGTCTGTTCTCGCGATGAAAACATGCGTTTTCCGGCTTTCATCAACCTCGACCTCAGCGCAGCTGTCGAAAACATCCTGCTCGAAGCAGTACACCTCGACCTCGGTGCCGTATGGCTCGGCGTCGCCCCGTATAAGGCCCGCGAAGTCCTCGTCCGCCGGTCCCTCGGCGTTCCTCAGGGCCTGACCCCGTTCGCCATCGTCGCCATGGGCTATCCCCAGGCTACGGCCGAAGAAAAACCCCGCGAAGACCGCTACGACCCGTCGCGCGTACATTATGTATGATTAGTTTGTAGTACAGAGTTTGTAGTTTGCAGAGAAAGGTTAAATTTAAACCCATCCGCTAACCACTAACAACTTAAAAGGGCTTGTCGTCATACGACAAGCCCTTTTATACACCTGAAAGGAAAATCCCATGTCTGAAGAACGAGCTCCTATTACTTTCCATTTGGAGGAATTGCGGCGGCGCATCATCGTCTGCCTCGTGGCCTGGCTGGTGGGCAGTATTATTTCCTATATATATGCTGAAGATATCATCGCCGTCATTTCGGCTCCTGCCGGGAAATTGTATTTCCTCAATCCGGCAGAAGTCTTTTTTTCTTATATAGAGATCGCCGCCTTTGCCGGTTTCGTCGGGACCCTGCCCATCACTGCTTCGAGTTCTGGCGCTTTCTGCGGCCTGCCCTGCGCGGCGGGGAAGTGACGACGGCCTTGTGGCTCATCCCGTCGGCACTGCTCCTGTTCTATGGCGGTTCGGCCTTTGCCTTTTTCTTCGTCCTGCCGGCGGCGGTCCAGTTCTTCATGGGCTTTGCCACGGCTTCCCTGCAGCCCATATTTTCTCTGGCGTCGTACCTGTCTTTCTTCATCGCCTTCCTGCTGCCCTTCGCCCTGGGCTTTGAACTGCCCCTGGTCCTCCTGGTCCTGTCCCGCCTGGGCCTGGTGACGCCGGCCATGCTCAGGGCCAAGCGCCGCGTCTTCGTCCTCCTGGCTTTCGTCTTTGCCGGTGTCGTGTCGCCAACGACGGATATCTTCACGCAGACGTGCATTGCCGTTCCCATGATTGTCTTATATGAAGGGATAATCATCGTCATGAAGGTGACAAACAGGGGAAGCCGGGAAAACGGCGAAAAGAGCGGAGAAACATGACTTGTATACAGTATTTTTATAAAGACAAAGTGTGCCGTCCCTTGTAATGTTTTCCTATTTTGTTATAATGAAGAAAGCGGTGAATGTATGGGAGTGGACATCTGTGCGTTTACCGGTCTTGACTTAATATTTCTAAGCAGGAGGGTATTTTCATGAAAAAATTCGTTCGGTTTTAGTTGCCAACCGCGGAGAAATTGCTATTCGTGTTTTCCGGGCTTGTAATGAACTGGGAATCCGTACTGTAGCTATTTATTCCAAAGAAGATTCGTTATCCCTGCATCGTTTCCGTGCAGATGAATCGTATCTCGTCGGTGAAGGTAAAAAACCGGTAGATGCATATTTAGATATTGAAGATATTATCCGCATTGCTCACGAACACGACGTCGATGCCATTCATCCGGGCTACGGCTTCTTGTCTGAAAATGCGGACCTGGCCAAACGCTGTGAAGAAGAAGGCATTATCTTCATCGGGCCTAAAGTCGAACACCTCATCATGTTTGGCGATAAGATCAACGCCCGTATCCAGGCGAAGAAGGCCGGTATCCAGTACATCCCTGGCAGCGACGGCCCGGTCATGAACTATGCGGAAGTCGAAAAATTCGCCAAGCAGGTCGGTTTCCCGATCATGCTCAAAGCCGTCAACGGCGGCGGCGGCCGCGGCATGCGCATGGTCGACCGTATGGCAGACCTTCGCGATGCTTATGACCGCGCCAAATCGGAAGCCAAACTGGCTTTTGGCAGCGATGAAATTTATTTGGAAAAATGCATCGTCAATCCGAAACACGTCGAAGTCCAGATCATGGGCGACGAACACGGCAACGTCATCCACCTCTTTGAACGGGACTGCTCCATCCAGCGCCGTCATCAGAAAGTCGTCGAAACGGCTCCGGCTTCGGCCCTGCCTGTCGAACTGCGCCAGAAAATCTGCAACGCTGCCCTGAAATTGATGAAGAACGTCCATTACGTCAACGCCGGGACGGTCGAATTCCTGGTTACGCCGGACGGCGAATTCTACTTCATCGAAGTCAACCCGCGCGTACAGGTCGAACATACCGTTACGGAAATGATCACGGGCATCGACATCGTCCAGACCCAGATCAAAGTCGCCGAAGCTACGCCCTCGACAGCGACGAAATCGGCATCAAGTCCCAGGACGACGTCCGCTGCCTGGGCGACGCCATCCAGTGCCGTATCACGACGGAAGACCCGATGAACAACTTCATGCCTGATTCGGGCAAGATCATGGTATACCGCAGCGGCGGCGGCTTTGGCGTCCGCCTCGACAGCGGCAATGCCTACACCGGCGCCATCATCACGCCGTACTACGATTCGCTGCTGGTCAAGACGACGACTTATGGCCGGACCCATAAGGAAGCAGCTGAAAAGATGCTCCGCGTCCTCAAGGAATTCCGTATCCGTGGCGTCAAGACCAACATCGGCTTCTTGATCAACGTCCTCAAGAGTCCGGAATTCATCGCCGGTACGTATAACGTCAACTTCATCGACGACCATCCGGAACTGTTCAACCTGCCCGTCGTCCAGGACCGCGGCACGAAACTCCTCAAATACATCGGCGATACGACCATCAACGGTTATGCCGACGCCGGCCATCAGGACAAACCGGAATTTGAAGCCCTGGAACTGCCGACGCCTGTTGCCGGCCCGTATCCGGATGGGACGAAGCAGAAATTCGATGCCATGGGACCGGAAAAATTCTCCCAGTGGATCAAAGACCAGAAGAAAGTCTTCTTTACCGATACGACCATGCGTGACGCCCATCAGTCCCTGTTTGCGACGCGCGTCCGCTCCATCGATATGCTCCGCGTCCTGGAAGCAGCTTCCAAGAAACTGCCGAACCTCTTCTCCTATGAATGCTGGGGCGGCGCTACTTTCGACGTAGCCTACCGCTTCCTCTATGAAGACCCGTGGGTCCGCCTGCGCCAGATGCGCAAGAAAGCGCCGAACATCCTCTTGCAGATGCTCGTCCGCGGTGCCAATGCCGTTGGCTACACGAGCTATCCCGACAACGTCGTCAAGAACTTCATCGACCTGTCGGCCAAGAACGGCATCGACGTCTTCCGCGTCTTCGACAGCCTCAACAGCCTGACAACATGGTATGGCACGATCAGGCCGTCCCGCGAAACAACAAAGCTCG